>Ga0209985_10000094_pt1 | contig 96869 bp, 80 predicted proteins | sample NOAtaG_FD_187305 | JGI IMG/M metagenome (GOLD analysis project Ga0209985, IMG submission 187305) | Freshwater lake microbial communities from Lake Erie, under a cyanobacterial bloom - NOAA_Erie_Diel6S_1000h metaG (SPAdes) (version 2) | ecosystem: Environmental > Aquatic > Freshwater > Lake ... | reverse complement strand
CGAGCAGGCCCGCAGCGGCAAGATGGACCCGATCGTCGGGCGCGACGACGAGATCCGCCAGGTCGTGGACATCCTGATGCGACGGCGCCAGAACAATCCGATCCTGGTCGGCGAGGCCGGGGTCGGTAAGACCGCCGTTGTCGAGGGGTTTGCCCAGCGCATCGCGCGTGGCGACGTGCCGCCGAGCCTGAAGGACGTGCAACTGCGCGCCCTCGACGTCGGGCTGCTGCAAGCCGGTGCCAGCATGAAGGGCGAGTTCGAACAGCGTCTGCGCAGCGTCATCGACGAGGTCCAGGCGAGCCCCAAGCCCATCATCCTGTTCATCGACGAGACGCACACGCTGGTCGGCGCCGGCGGGGCCGCGGGGACCGGCGACGCCGCCAACCTGCTCAAGCCCGCGCTGGCCCGTGGCACCCTTCGCACGATCGGCGCGACGACCTTCGCCGAATACAAGAAGCACATCGAGAAGGACCCCGCGCTGACCCGCCGCTTCCAGACCGTGCAAGTCGACGAGCCCGACGAGCCCAAGGCGATCCTGATGATGCGTGGCGTCGCGAGCACGATGGAAAAGCACCATCAGGTGCAGATCCTCGACGAGGCTCTGGAAGCTGCGGTCAAGCTGTCGCACCGCTACATCCCGGCGCGTCAGCTGCCGGACAAGTCCGTGAGCCTGCTCGACACGGCCTGTGCGCGTGTCGCGGTCAGCCTGCACGCGACGCCGGCCGAGGTCGACGACTGCAGGAAGCGCATCGACGCCCTGACCACCGAGCTGGGCATCATCGGCCGCGAGAAGGCCATCGGCGTCGATACCGCCAAGCGCGAGGCCGAGGCCGGTGAGCTGCTCGCCACCGAGCAGGCTCGGCTGGCCGCGCTCGAAGCGCGCTGGGCCGAGGAAAAGGGCCTGGTCGACGAACTGCTGGGCCTTCGCGAGAAGCTGCGCGCCGGCGTCAAGCCGGTCGAGGGCACGGGCAGCAACCTCGAGGCCGCCGCCGAGGCCGAAGCCACCGCCGAAGGCCTGGCCGCGGCCGAAGCCGATGCCAAGGCGGCCGCCGAACGCGAGGCCATGCTGGCGCAGCTGAAGGCGGTGCAGGACAAGCTCGCCATGCTGCAGGGCGAGACCCCGCTGATCCTGCCCACGGTGGACTACCAGGCGGTGGCGGCGGTGGTCGGCGACTGGACCGGCATCCCCGTCGGCCGCATGGCCCGCAACGAGATCGAGCAGGTGCTCAACGTCGCCAAGCACCTGGGCGAGCGCGTGATCGGCCAGGACCACGCGATGGAGATGATCGCCAAGCGCATCCAGACCAGCCGCGCCGGGCTGGACAACCCGAGCAAGCCGATCGGCGTGTTCATGCTCGCCGGCACCAGCGGTGTCGGCAAGACCGAGACCGCACTGGCGCTGGCCGAGGCGCTGTACGGCGGCGAGCAGAACATGATCACCGTCAACATGAGCGAGTACCAGGAGGCGCACACCGTCTCCACGCTCAAGGGCGCGCCCCCCGGCTACGTGGGTTACGGCGAAGGTGGCGTGCTCACCGAGGCGGTGCGTCGCAAGCCCTACAGCGTGGTGCTGCTCGACGAGGTCGAAAAGGCCCACCCCGACGTGCACGAGATGTTCTTCCAGGTCTTCGACAAGGGCTTCATGGAAGACGGCGAAGGGCGCTTCATCGACTTCAAGAACACGCTGATCCTGCTGACCACCAACGCCGGCACCGACCTGATCGCCAGCCTGTGCAAGGACCCGGAGCTGATGCCCGATCCTGAGGGCATGGCCAAGGCCCTGCGCGAGCCGCTGCTGAAGGTCTTCCCGCCCGCGCTGCTCGGCCGGCTGGTCACGATCCCGTACTACCCGCTGTCCGACGAGATGCTCGGCAAGATCGTCAAGCTCCAGCTCAACCGCATCAAGAAGCGCGTCGAGGCCCGCTACAAGATCCCGTTCACCTACAGCGACGAGGTCGTGAAGCTCGTCGTCAGCCGCTGCACCGAGAGCGAATCCGGCGGACGGATGATTGACGCCATCCTCACGAACACCATGCTTCCGGACATCAGCCGCGAGTTCCTGAACCGGATGATGGACGGGACGCCGATCGCGGGGGTGGCCGTGGGCGCCGCCGATGGCGGCTTCATGTACACGTTTGCCTGAGAACCGCGGCCCGTCGAAGCGCCAGCGGGTTACCTCGACGATCAAGAAGAGGAGAACGAAATGCCTTCAGCCGCCGACTTCCAGACTTCAGCCGCCGCGCTGAATGTGGTGAGCCAGTACGTGATGTTGGTTCAAGAACATCTCGGCGCTTTGCAGCCGGGGTTCGCGGCCGATACGCACAATGTTTTGGCCCCGGCGACCTACACGCTTCACTTCACGGTCTCAGCGGTAACGAATGTGCGCACGCTGGTTTGTGCTGACATCTACACGGCCGTGCAGCACGGCTCTTTGCCGCTTTACTTCTTGCCCTGGTGCCAGAACGCCGCCACGACCATGACGATCCCGGCCGGCGGGCCGTCGATCTTCATGACCTCCATGCTCAGCGGTTGCACCGTCCAGGTCACTGGTCCGCAGAACTCGCCTACGGTGACGCATGCGAATGCCAGCAATCGGTACAACGATGGCTACACCCGAATGAAGTCCTGGCTGGACGGCGGGAGCGCATCGCCGTTAGAGGTGCACGAATACGCCGAAAGTCGGGCCAACACCATCGCCACAGGTGCCATCAACAACATGCTGCCTGCGGCCATTGGCGGGCTTAACCGGACCGTGCGCAAGTCCGACTACGCCGACCGATGCAACAACACCCATCTCGTACGCGCCCAACGCAACTTCATTGCGACACTTCCGACGAACAAGTCGCTCGGCAAAATGGAGCCCACCAAGATCGGACTTAAGCCGCGAACCGGAGCCTTCGTGTACGGTCTGCGCGACGCTCTGGGCAACTGGGCGTTCTGGTACCAGGCAGCAGTCGAGGTGAACATCGAGATCGAAGACAAGTTCGGCGGCACGGCAAAGGAGGTGCTGACGATGGACTCTGTGGTGCTGGGCGCACCCACGCAGTTCTACCCTTGAGTGTTCGGTAGCCCCCAAGGCCACTGAAGCATGCGCTTCTCCAACGTCATCGTGATGGGCGACAGCCTGTCGGACATCGGCATCAAGGCGCAGACCACGCCGGCGGCGAGTTCCGGCTCAACCGCATCAAGAAGCGCGTCGAGGCCCGCTACAAGATCCCGTTCATCTACACCGACGAGGTCGTGAAGCTCGTGGTCAGCCGCTGCACCGAAAGCGAATCCGGCGGACGAACGATTGACGCCATTCTCACGAACACCATGCTTCCGGACATCAGCCGCGAGTTCCTGAACCGGATGATGGAAGGAACGCCGATCGCGGGGGTGGAGGTCGATGCGACCGAGGGACAGTTCGCCTATCAGTTTGCCGCCTGAAGGTCGGCCCACGTAACCTTGCCCCATCGAAATTGAAAGGAGTCACGCGATGAAGCCTACCAACATCATGAGCCGTGAGGATTGGCTGAACGACACCAAGGCCTTCTTCACGCGCGGCCGCAGTACCGGTCCCGGCGGTCTGCAGGAAGTTGACAGTGCGCTGATGATGTTCGAGGCGTGCAACAACGGCCAGTGGCCGGAGTGCCTTCGGGTCGTCGAGGAGAAGCTCGACGCCTGGATTGCATCCAAGACCAACGAGGCCGGCCAGCTCAAGACCAGCCGGGACAAGGACACGATTCGCACCTTGAAGAGCCAGCTGCGCGCCGCGCTCGCGGGCCGGCCGCCACAGGTCTGGAGTGGCGACTACCCGCCGATCTTCGTATCCAACGACATCCACAAGGGGAACGTCGAGGTGCCAACGGCGTGGAAGGGTCGGGTCGAGGTCATTCTCGGCGAGCTGAACGCCGATGACCGCGGGGAGGAACTGCTGGAAATGCTGAGTGTCGCCTGCCAGGCGCGGCATCAGCGCGTCGTGATCGCGTATGGCTCCAACCAGTGTGCGCCCTGCACGCTGGAGGTCATCACCGACGACGACAAGCGCCTCAAGCCGGAACCTGCGGTCTGGATGGCCAATCCGAACATCGTCCAGGTCGGCATCGACAAGAGCGGACCTAAGCGCAAGTTCATCGGCGGCAACGGAAGCAGTGCTCTGGTGCTGTTCGACCCGGACATCGCCGCCGGCCCGGACGGTGATCGGCCCTCCTGGATTGCACTGGGGCACGAACTCGTTCATGCCTACCACTACGTCACCGGCACCTGCGCGCGGGCGCTCGCGGGCAGCACGAACGCCGATTCCGGCCTCAGTGAGGAGGAGATGCAGACCATCGGAACCCGGGGCTATCAGCGCCAGAAGCCGTCCGAGAACTGGTTGCGCGACGGCGTGAGGCTGCCGGATCGCACCTGCTACTCGGGGTACGACTTCGCCAACACGACCTGCACCTTGACCAGCGGCTGATCCGCCGCCTGGTTCGACCTGTAAACCCAAGCGCGGCACACCGCTGGTTGCGTTCACCATGCGCTTCTCCAACGTCATCGTGATGGGCGACAGCCTGTCGGACATCGGCATCAAGGCGCAGACGACGCTGGGCCGGGTCGTCAAGGCGCTGGGCGCGATGACGACCAACCCGACCGGGCGCTTCAGCGATTGCCGCAACTGGTGCGACCACATGTTCGAGGCCGCGACCGGGCACACGCTGATGGCCGGCGACGTGGGCACCGCGCTGGCTGCGAGCCGGCGCCACCAGAGCTTCGGTGCGGCAGCGGCAACACCGGGCCAGGCTTCGTTCCGATACGCCAACTATGCCGAGGGTGGGGCCTGCGGCGCCGCGCCGTACAAGGCACTGCTGCGCATTGCGCTGGGCACGATGAAGGCGCAGGTCAAGTCCTTCAAGCACGATTGGGTGACGCACAAGGCCGGGCCCGGAGAGCGCACGCTGTTCATCGTCTGGTTCGGTGCCAACGACCTCTACACCGCCGGATCGCCGGCCAACCTGATGGCCGCCGTCGCCCACGAGGTCGCAGTGCAGCAGCGCAACGAACTTGCGGCACTCGTCGGTCCGCAGAACGCGCGCTTCGTGTTCGTCGACATGGGCATGCCCTTGTCGGCCACGCGATACCAGAAGCTCTTCGATCAGGCGCGCGTGGACCGCGACGCGGCGCTCGCGAAGCTGACCTCCGCACAGGCCGCCGGCGCCGCGGACAAGGCCCGCAAGGACCTGGCCAAGGCGCGCAGCGCGGCCGACAAAGAAATGAAGGCGGAGTACGAAGTTCGCCGCGTGCTCAACAACTTCGAGAGCGGGGTGCTGCTCTACAACCACAGTCTGCGCGAGGCCGCAGGAAGGCACGGCGACGCCTTTGTCGAGATGTCGCCGGTGCTGTCGCGCGAATCGGTGTCATCGCTGCTCGAAGGCCTGCGCCTGATCCCCGGCTCGCAGGCCAAGGGTACGAGCGACCGCCACGTCGGCGCGGCCGATTACGAGGCCACCGACGGCCTGGTGCACGTCACCTCGTCCGACGATGCCCACCCGACCGACCGCATCTACAAGACGATGTGGGATCGCATCGCCGCGACCCTGCACGAGCGGCAGTACGGCTTTGGCCGTCTCCCGGGATGAATCTCCATCCGCTGGTGAGCGGCTTGCCGCAGCAGGAGTGCCGTGATTTACTCCCCGAGCGGCTTGCTGCTTGATCGCAGCGTGCTGGACCCACTCCGCTCAACCCTCAACGACCTCTAGCCATGTCTGCAGTCGCCCCCCAGGTCTGGAGCCTCCAGGCCTTCAAGAGCACCACCACGCCGTCGAGCATCTTCAAGCGCCACCGCGGCAAGCACCTCTCGCGCATCGACAAGGCGCTGCAGCGGTGGAATGGCGGCCTGGGCACGCGCGACACCAGCATCAGCGGCCTGGTGCTGGCGCTGAAGGCCTGCCGCGGCTGGCTGCAGGACAAGGCCGACTCGAGCTCGGACACGACGACGCTACGCCGCACTGGCGTCAACCAGCTCGCCGACCAGCTGTTCGCGCGTCTGCAGTTCGAGACCTTCGAGAAGCGCAAGGCCGCGGCGGCCCACTACACCGGCAGCACGCAAGCCCTGGTGGGGGGCTACCAGCATGAGCGCACCACCTACCTGGCCTCGGGCAAGACGCAGGCGTTGTCGGGCTCGACGGCCTCGGCACTCGTGGGCTTCGCTGACCGCATGGACATCGATCTGAATGGCAAGACCTTCAATACGCTGACCGCTGCCGAGTTCAAGACCCTGATCGAGACCCACGCCGCCAAGAACCTGATGGAGACCGAGGTGCTGTTCCTGAACAAGCAGGACCGCATCGGCAAGCTCGTGATGATCGAGGACGGCATCCTCTACGACGGCCCAGACAGCAAGGTCGACACCGGCGAGCTCGATCGCGGCGGCCATCCCTACGTGATCGACGCCTACGGCAACATGTACTCTGCCGACCACGTCGAATACGGCAGGAACCTGCCGGCGCACCAGCGCTTCAACCATTCGAGCTTCAACGCCGGCAAGGAGGTGATCAGCGCCGGCATCGTGCAGGTGGTCCAGGGCCGACTGTGGAGCATCGACAACAACAGCGGTCACTACAAACCCGACCGCATCCAGCTGATCAACGCGCTGATGATGCTGCGCGACTGCGGAATCGACCTGAACCAGGTGCGCGTCGGCTTGAAGGAGCCGAGCAACCAGCCCGGGCGGCTGGCGTTCAAGTACTACAGCAATGCGCAGTACTTCCTGGCGAACCCGAACATGACACCGCATGAGACCCACATCGAGTGACTGCAACGGGGTCCCGCGTGCGGTCTCGGCGAGCCTAGAGTTGTCGCGATGAACGCGGTGTCTGCCCACCGATACCTTCGCTGCGCGATGATTGCCGCATTGGCGGTGAGCCTCCAAGGATGTGCGATGGCCGAGATGACCTTGTTTTCCGCGGTTCAGGGCCAGGTGCTCGAAGCCGGCAAGCCGTTGGCAGGCGCCTCGGTGGAGCGCAGTTGGCGATGGACCTGGAAGAAGGAGAACGGCGCCGACACCGCGACCACCGATGCGGCGGGCAGCTTCAGCCTGCCGCGCGTGGCGCGCAGGTCCTTTCTCGGCGGCCTGGTGCCGCACGAGCCGTTCGTCGAGCAGACCATCTTGATCCGCCACAACGGACGCAGCTACAAGGCCTGGATGATGGACAAGCGCGACTACGACAACGATTCCGAGTCCGGCGGCAAGCCCCTTCGCCTGGTCTGCCGGCTCGAAGCGCCGTTTGCCCGGCATGGCCAGATGAGCGGCATCTGCGAGTTCGTCTGAGAATGTCCGTCTGACTCGCAACCTCGGCGACCATGACCGTCCACTCCCTGAGTCCGTCGCAGGCGGCATCCATCGCCAACGGTGTCTATGCGCTGCAGGAGCGCAGCGTCGATCAGGTCCGCGAGCGCAACGCGCCGATGAGCAGCGAGGACCCGGTCCTCAGCGACGAGTCGGGCTTCAGCGGCACGGGTGCCGACCGCTTCGAGGGTCGGTCCGGAAACATCTTCTACAGCGAGCTCACCGGTTTTGGCTATGTGGCCCGCGGCAACGGTGCACGCGCCGGCGAGATGCTGATTGCGACGCGCGGCACCGCCACCGTCGCCGACGCGTTGACCGACCTGAACTTTGCCCTTGTCAGCGGGCCAAGCGGCCGGCTCGTGCATTCGGGATTCATGTCGACCTGGAACTCGTACACACGACAGCTTGAACGTGCGCTGGAGGGCCCCGCGCCCACCCGCATCCATTGCGTCGGCCACAGCCTGGGGGGCGCGCTGGCGATGCTCAACGCCGAGTACCTGGCCCAGCGTGGCATTGCCGAGGTGCTGGTCTACACCTTTGGCGCGCCGCGGGTCGGCGACTGGTTCCACCGCCAGGCCTTCGTCTCGGCCATCGGCAACAGTCGGACCTTCCGCGTCTACAACGTCGCCGATCCGGTGCCGATGATTCCGCTGTTCCCGTTCTTTCACGTGGAAGGCATGGCCATCGACACCGGGGCCGGCTTGATTGCTCCGTCTGCCCACCGGATGGCGGCGACCTATGCCCCAGCGGTCGCCGGCAAGGGCTGGAGCGATCTGCGCAGCGCCTCGGCCCAGCGCCAGAGGGCGATCGAGTCGCAGGCCGAGTACGACCACGCGCTGGCCATGGCCATGCTGTCCCCGATGGGCTCGGGTGCGGCGCTGCTGCTCATCGGCCGGGCAATGCGCTGGCTGGTCGGCCGGGCGTTGCTGGTCGTCGGTGGCAGCCTGCTCGCGGCCACCGCCACGGTGCTTGACCGCTTGGCCTGGTTGGTCAGCGAAGGCATTGCGCGTTGTCGTGAACTGGCCGAGCAGGCTCGAGGCCTGTTCAGCGCCGTGATGCGATTCCTCGGCCGCGCGGCCGTCAGCGTCGGCGAGATGGGTGTGGCCTTTGTACGCTGGGTGCTCGAAATGCTGTGGACCCACATGCGGTCGCTGGCCGTTCGCGCGATCCGGATGGCATCGCGGCGGATCTGATCCATGCCCGACAACCCGCGCTCAAGGTCGGCTTTGCCGCCATTTGCGGCACGCGACACCGCGTCGCGCGAGGTCGTGGCCCTGCTCGGCCCTGACACCGGCCAGGCACGGCTTCGCGCTGCGCTGGCGTCGCTGGGCCTCGACGACGCGACCTCCCGCCTCGTGGATCACGAAGTGGCCGCTCTGGTGGCGCCTGCGGTGGCCAGTGGCCTGCTGAGCTTGAGCGGCGCACGGGCGGCCCCAAGGCTGCTGGCCCAAGGCACTGTGTCCCAGGCGCCGCCGCCACCGCCGCCGCCAGCCCCCGCGCCGCCACGTGCGGCTCCCGTTGCGGCGCCGAGTGCCCCGGAAGGCACTTTCGATGTCAACCTGGACGTGGCGGCGATGGTGCAGACGCTTACCGATGCGGCGAGCGCGGGTGTGCCGTTCTGCGAAGAGTGCGCCAAGGCGGCAGCGGCTGAAGTGGCGGCTGCGATGGCATGAACACGACCTTGTCTTCGCCCGTCGCCACCGACCCCGGTCCGGACCGCGTGGCCGAGCGCCGGGCTGCGATCGAGGCTTTGCTTTGGCCAAAGGGCGCGTCCGGCATGTCCGTCTGGGCGGTACTCGACGGCGCCCGTGACCCGCGCATCCACCAGGCGCTGATCGAATCGCGTCTCGAGTACCGCAGCCTCTACGCCGGCCGACTGCCGCGCGAACTCGAACGGGTGTCGCCGCAACTCGTCGAGTTGCTGCCCGGCCATCGCCTGACGGCGCGGCTGCTCGGCGAAGGCTGGGGCCAGGCCTGGGGGGTCTACCTGCGCATCGACGACCCGTCGAACCTGCGGCACCACCTGCGCAAGTTCCTCAAGGTGAAGACCGAGGACGGGCGCCGGCTGCTGTTCAGGTGGTATGACCCGAGAGTCTGGCGCACGGTCGTGTCGACCTTCGACGACGAGCAGCTGGCTCAGTTCTTTGGTCCGATTCACGACTGGATCACCGAGGGCGATGACATCGACAGGGCCTGGAACTTTTCACGCGTCCAAGCAAGATTGAAGGTACGCGAGATCGTCCTCGTCCACTCGACCGAGGTCGTGCCATGACCGCGCCTGGAGCTGGCGAGATGGTCGATGCGCCGGGGTGTACCCCGGCAACGCCGTGTCTTGTCTGCCGCTTGAAGCTCACGGCAGCCGGTGCCGGGGTGTCGCTGAGCGTCGTCGATCGGCCTTTCCGGCTGAACCTCGTCGGCATCCGTCGCGCAGATTCCGAGCGCAACACCTTCGACGACCGCCTGGTTGCGTTCATGGCCTTGCCTCCCGGCGAAAGCAAGCCGGAGCTTCAAGCCATTGGCGACGACCTCGATCCCCTGTTGGCGGACATTGCTGCCGCAGCTTCGGCCGCCAATGGCGGTGGCACCAAAGCCCATGCGGGACACGGCATACGGCGTGTGGCGTGCAACAGCATCGAGATCGAACCCGGCAAGCCCGTCAGCGGGCACCGCATCGTCCAGTTGCTGCCCATCACGACCGATCCGGGCCTCGTGCGTACCGTGCACGAGATCGAAAAGCTGGAGCAGCAGGTCGAAGCCAGCCGCACCCTGCTGAAGGACGCGGAGGCGGGGCGCGAACGGTTTTCCAAGGAGTTGGAGCCCGAGCTCAAGAAGCAGTCGGAAGCGGTCAAGGCCGAAAAGGGAAAAAAGGGGCTGAAGCACCCGACGGAGGCCGACACCGCATTGAAGGCCGCCACCGCCGAGATCGCCAAGTTCGTCGCCCAACTCAAGGTGAAGACACCGGTGACATCGGACAGTCTGGACAAGGAGATCGAGAAGAGACGAAAGCAGCTCCAGAGCGACGAGGCTGCGCTGGCGGCCGCTCAGTCGCCCAAGCTGACAGAAAGCGAGGCTAGGAAATTCCTGCGGGACTATCCACGGGCCTACAAGACGCCCCACGGCTGGGCTGGCGAGCAGCACGCCCTGTTCCCACCGGGCATGCATACGGGCATCTACAGCTACGGGTTTCACCTTCGCGGTCAGGACACCGCCGCGCCTGCCTTGGCCATGGGCATGCTGATGGGGCGCCGTGTCGGCACCATCGACGGATTGCGTGCCGAGTTCGGCTGCAGCCGAACGATCCTCCAGGCGCGGGAGGCGGCCCTCCCGGCATTCAAGGAAGCGCGGGACCAGGCTGCTGCAGACCTGCGGCGGGCCCAACGAGAGCTGAAAGCCGAAGCGGCCAAGCTGCCCCGCAAGAAGGACGCCGCCGCCCTGGCCAAACAACAGGACATCGATTCGCGGCTGGCTGCGGCGCAGATACGACACGACGAGTCGGTCGAGGCCGCGCAGCAGGCGCTCGACCGGTCATCTGCCGAAAGCTATGTGTTGGTAGAAGTGCGTGAAGGGTCGCCTCGGCCACCAGGAACGCGGGTGGTGCAACGGTTCGAGCTCGAGCTCGAGGACGGCCAGCGCCGGCCATTGGACGACGGCGACGAGATCGACCCGCTCAATGACAAGGCCGAGCGCTGGCGCAGCGGCCAGTGGGTACGCGAACACTTCTATTCCGAAATGGGCACGCACAAGGAGCGGACTCCGCCTCCCGTGATGCAAGTCCTTGCGAAGCTGCCGCCCCCCCCGGTAGAAGGGCAGGAGACGGCCCTGGGAATAGCGAAAGTCGTGAAGGCCAAGGTGCACGCCGCCGGCCTGTCCTATCTGTTGCCCGATGGCAGCATGCAGCCCGCAGCGTCGGGTGATGTGGTCGAGGTGCAGGCCTGGATCGGTTTCACGAACCTGCACCGCGGCCATGGCCTTGCCGACATCGACGCGGCTTCGCCGACTATGCGCTGCGAGGGCGAGAGCCTGAACAACGTGCGCAATTGGTCCACCGGCTGCCAGGTCGTGCCCCGCTTTGTCGACTTCAACCTCTTCATCCTGCTGGCTGCATTGAGCAAGCGACACGCTTGTCTGCAGGCCAAAGCCTGTGCCACCGCTTGCGAGCGCATCGCGCCCGGCTCGGTCGCCGAACCGAATCCCCTGGTCTGGCGCCTGTTCTCGACCGATCTTTGGACCAAGGGCGACAAGAAGTGGGCCGCGCACGATCTGGACGGCGAAGCCGCAACGCTGCGCAAAGGCCTGGACAAGCCGGTCGCCGCGGCCACTGCAGAACGTGAAGGTGCGATACGCGCAGAGTACAAGCTGCGCAAGAAGACGATGCCCGCAGGGGTCGACGAGGCTGCCAGGCAGCTCGACTCCTGGTTCGCCTCGGAAAGGACACTGCTGCTGATCAAGCCGAAGGAAGAGATCGTCGATGGCGGAGCGGCGGTTGCCGAGCTGGATCGGCGAATTGCGGCGATTGAGGCTTCGGCCTCGAAGCTGACCAGTCTGCGCGCCCAGGTGGCAGCGCTCGACGCCTGGATCCCTTTGACGGCCGCCGGCAACTCGGGCACATTCACCAGCGTGTCGTCGCAACTCGATGCGGCGTTGGCCGCCGTCGACGGGAACCCTGCACCGGCCGGCAGTCCACCTGAACACGAAGCCTTCCGGCAGCGGCTTCGTACGGCACTGGAAGGTGTTCGTCCGCGCCTGGCCGAAGCGGCGTTCGCGATTGCCGTGCGTGCCCATCATGACTGGGCCCGTGCCTGCGATGCTGACGAGGCGAAGGGCTACGCCTGCCCGCAGAGGTTCGACTATGCCTTGTTCGAGATCGGGGGCTTTGCGACGCGAAAGGACCCCGGGCTCGGCGCATTCGTGGACATCGCCGAGATCGACGGCGCATTTGCCGCCCCTGGTGCCAAGGCCGAGCGGAATCCCCGCTGGGCAGGGTTCTGAACACGCCCGTGGCCATGAAGTCCTACACCGTCAAGCCCGGTGACTGCCTGTCGACCATCGCGGCGCGCCATGGTTTTTCTCGCTGGCAGGACGTTTACGAGCATGGCGCCAATGCCGAACTGCGGCAACGGCGGCCGGATCCCAACGTATTGCATCCGGGCGATGTGGTCATGGTTCCGGCGCTGCGCGAACGAACCGAAGCTGCGGCCACAGGACAGCGCCACCACTTCGTCTACAAACCGCCGCGCCGCAAGCTGCGTATCCAACTGCTCGACGACGCCGGTTTGCCACTGGCCGACCTGCTCTTTGCAGCGGACGACGGCAGCCGTTTGCACAGCGGACAGACGGATGGCGAAGGTTTTGCCGAAGTGGAACTGCGAGCCGAGGTACGCGACCTGGTGGTCCATGTGCTGGGCTGGGAGCGCCACTTTGCGGTCGGCCGCCTCAACCCCGAGGTGGAGACGACGGACGACAAGGGCATCAGCGGTTGCCAGGCACGGCTCAAGGGCCTGGGATTCGATCCCGGCGTGATCGACGGCGTGCTGGGAACTCGAACGCGCGCAGCACTGGTCGCATTCCAACGTGAACACGACCTGGCGATCACGGGCGAGGCCGACGCCGAGACGCGAGCCAAGCTGAAGGAGATCTTTCGCTGCTGAAACCGGGCGACTACGCTCGCTCAGGACGCAGGAGGATCAGGGTCCTTCTCCCACGCGGCTTGATCGAGTTCGGGAAAGGTCACTTCGCACTGGCCGCCCGATTGCAGGCCCGCCAGCCGTTCGCGACCTTGGCCATCGAGAAAACCTTCGACGATCTGGCCATCGGGTAGCTTGACCTTGTACGCCGCATCCGCGACCGGCAGTCCTTCGTCGTCGTTGAGCTCGATCTCGATCCAGTACTCGGGCTCTCGACGAGGGCAGGGCTGCACCGGGTCGGCTGCCGGCCCGCTGCCGAATGAACCAGCGTCAGAACCCATCGGGTTTCTCCCGTCGGATCGCCCACCGCTCCAGGGACTCCAGCCGCCGTGAGGGCGACACGAACGGGTTGGTCAGCAGTCTTGACACCTCGGGTGGAAACTCAGTACCGGCCAGCAGTCCGTGCTGCAACACGATGTCGGTCAAGCGGGCGATATCGGCCTCGCTCCTCAGGTGTCGAAGGCCCAGGCGCACGATGCTGTCCAGACCGGAGACGCCAGGCTCCGGCCACTGGGCGGCCAGGCGCGCAACGAAGCTCCTTCGTCGATCATCGGCGATGCGTGCAAGCTGATCGCGGCGCAACGTCAAGAGCGGGCTCACGTGCCGATCCCTGCCAACCCCGCCGCCGGCTCCGCCACGCTCTGCATCCGGACCGCCGTCACCGACGCCGCATGCCGGTGGCTGGCCAGCGCGATCAGCCCGGCGCGGCTCATGGCCGCCAGCGCCTCCTCGCCGTTGAAGGCCTCGGCCACCGCCTGCAGCTCGCGCTCGCCGTCGGGCAACTGGTAGCTGTAGGCCGGCAAGCCGTCGATCTGGCGTTCGTCGCCGGGCTCGAAGTCCCAGCCGCGGGCGCTGTAGGCGCGGCCCAGCAGTTGCGCAACGGCCAGCGCGGCGGGGCCCCAGAGCAGATGCTGCGCGTCGGGCCGACCGGCGGGCAGTTCCTCGAACGCAAAGGCGCTGACGGGATCGCTGCGCTTGCCATAGGGCTGGCGCAGCAGCACCCGGGGCGATGCCAGGCCCAGCCAGGGCGCACTCGGGCTTCGGCGAAGCGCCTGCCAGCCGGCAAGAGCCGGCTCGTTGGCGTCGCCGGCGAGGGAAGGGTGACCGTCTGCGACCAGGGGTGCCCCGGCGGCCTGCGCGACGAGGCTCAGGGCCGCCAGCAAGGCCATGTCGGCGGTGTCCGGGCCGAATCGGTACAGGCCCGTCATCAGCGTCCAGCCCTGACCCCCGGGGACGCCCTTCCAGCGTCCGACCAGGGCCTGGTGCAGCCCCGTCCGGGCGACCTGGCCTTGTGCGGCGACGAGGTCCTGGAGCAACTCCTCGCGGCTGGCATCGAACAGATGCACCTGAAGACCGTCGTCCAGTTCCAGGGCCTGAAGGAGGGCGAGCACCCCGCGCCAGGCAGACTCGAGGGCCTGGAACGACGGGTCGTGCAGCAGCTTGCGCATCTGCTCGCCGGCCGCCAGGTCGACGGCCTGCTGCCAGGCGGCCGTCTCGGCCCGGCGGTCGGGCACGATGTGCGGCGCGACGATGCGTTGGATGAAGGCGTCGAGGCCGGTCGCGGTCGTTGAAGGCGCTCCCGGCGTTGCCGCCGCCGGTGCGCCGCCCAGCAACTGACCCAGCAGGTCGCCACCCGATGTCGGTGCGGTGTCGCTGCCCGCAGCCGGGCCTGTGGCACGGGCCGAGCGCAGGGCGGCAAACAACGGCAGCCGGTTCCACAGCGTGTCAGGATGGAAGTCGTCGATCTCGGCAAAGGCGATCTCGCCGGCCTCATGGGCCAGCCTCGGCGACAGTCGGGCCAGCACCGTGTCGATGTTGTCGAGGTCGACCCGCCAGGTCGGACGCTCGGAAAGGGGCAACGCCTTGGCGCTGGTCCGGCCGCTGAAATCACCCAGCACGACCAGGCGGAACGGCTCGCCGTCGTGTCGCTGTCGGCCACCCCCCGCACCCGGCTGGCGCAAGGGGTTGAATTCGAACTCCATTCGTCCTGGCATCATCGGTCCTTGTGGCGGATTTCGATTTTGGCGGAGCGACGCTCCGTCGGGCAGGGGGCAGGCCCGGTTGTCGCAAAGGGTACTTTGCTCCAAAGTCCGTTCTTCCCGCAATCCCGCAGGACCGATGTGACCCTGGCCGACCCCGACCTGCACGATCTTCGCCTCCGAAGCCTCCAAGCCGCCATGCAGGCCCACGGCCGCGGCGACTGGGCCGAGGCCGGCCGTGGCTATCGCGGCTGGCTCGAACGCGAGCCCGACGATCCCGATGCGCTGCACCTTCTGGGTGTGCTTGAAGCCCAGCAGGGACAGCTTGAGGTTGCGGCGCGGCTGATCGAGCGTGCGATCGAGGTCAAGCCCGACGAGAGCATGTTCCACAACAACCTGGGCAACGTGCGGGTCGAGCAGGGGCGTCTGCCCGACGCCGAACCGCATTACCTGCGTGCCGTGCAGCTTGAGCCGCAACGTGTGGATGCCGCCAACAACCTGGGTGTCGTCCTCAGCCGAATCGGCCGGTCGGACCAGGCCACGGCGATCCTTCAGCAAGTCGTGAAGATGGCGCCGGGCTTTGCCGATGCGCGGTTGAACCTGGTGCAGCATTGCTTCCGCACCGGTGACTACGGCAACGCCATCCAGCATTGTCTCGACGGACTGGTCACCGACCCCGGCAGCAACCCGATGCGTCGACTGCTCGGGGCCGCGTACAGCGCGCTGGGCATGGACACCCAGGCCACCGAGCTCTATCAGCGTTGGCTCGCCGACGAGCCCGACAACCCGGTGGCCCGGCATCACCTGCAGGCTTGCCTGGGCGCCGACATTCCTGAGCGGGCCAGCGATGGCTACGTCAGCACCGTCTTCGACCAGTTCGCCGCCAGCTTCGATTCCAAGCTTGCGAAGCTGGAGTACCGCGCTCCTGAACACATCGCGGCCTGGGTCGACGCCCAGGCCGGCGCGGTGGCAGCCGAAGACGGTGCCGCGCGCTGGCGGGTGCTGGATCTGGGCTGTGGCACTGGCCTGGTCGGCCCCCTGGTGCGACGCCACGCGCGCGAGCTGGTGGGTGTCGATCTCTCCGCCGGCATGCTGCAGAAGGCCGCGGCGCGTCAGGTCTACGACGCGCTGCACCAAGGCGAGCTGGTGGCCTTTCTGGAGGCGCAGTCCGAGCCGGCCGAGTTGCTGGTCTGCGCCGACACGCTGTGCTACTTCGGAGTGCTCGACGACTTTGCGGCAGCGGCCCGGCGAGCCCTGGTACCTGGTGGGCATTTGGTCGCGACCGTCGAGGCACACCCCGAACCCGACGACGCAGAGCCGCCTTACCGGCTGCATATCCATGGTCGCTACAGTCACGCCAGCGGCTACGTGCAGTCGGCGCTTGCCGCGACGGGCTTTGAGACCGTCGCGATCAAGGCGGTGCCGCTGCGCAACGAGGCTGGCCGACCCGTGCAGGGCTGGCTGGTCGCGGCGCGTGCGGCCGACGCTGTCCTACCGACTTCCTGAAGAGGCCCCATGCCCGCTGCCGGCGCTCCCGAACCCAAGAGTTATGTGCTGAAGAGCGCGGTCACGGGGCTCGAACTGCGCTCGGCGACGTGCCATGAGGAGATGTCGCGGCTGTTCGAGTTCCATGTCGTTGCGCTGTCGCTGAGCAACAGCGTCGCGCCGGACGACATCCTCGGGACCGAGGCAACGATCGAGATCGCGACGGGCGACAACAAGAAGCGGCTGCTGCACGGCCTGGTCACCTCGTTCGGCATCGACGGCGTCGATGGAAGGCGCTTTCGCTACCGGCTCGTGATCCGGCCCTGGTTGTGGCTGGCGACGCGGGCGAGCAACCTGCGCATCTTCCAGAACAAGAATGCGATGACCATCATCAATGAGGTGCTCGAGCCCTACGGCGGCACCGTGACGCCCGACGTGCAGGCCACACCGGCGACCCGCATCTACTGCGTGCAGTACCGCGAAAGCGATTTCAACTTCGTGGTCCGGCTGCTCGAGGAAGAAGGCATCGGCTGGTTCTTCAAGCACTCCGCAGGCAAGCACGAACTCGTGTTGACCGACCACAACGGCACTTTCGCGCCCCACCCGGACGGTGCTGACGTGCTCTTCCTTGAAGACGGCCAGGACCCGCTGCGCCCCCCAGGGCTGCATGAATGGTCGATGCGCCACGAGATCCAGACCGGCAAGACCACGCTGCGTGACTACGACTATCTGAACCCCAGCACGGACCTGTTGAGCGAGACCGCGACGGCAAGCAACCGCGCGCACGCCCATGCCGCCTACGAGGCCTACGACTATCCGGGCCTGTACACCGTCGAGGCCGACGGCACGGCACGCGCCAAGGTGCGGCTCGATGAGGCGATGAGTCGCTTTGCGCGTTTCCAGGCCAGCGGCAACCTGCCGACCCTGGCCGTGGGCCAGAAGATCTCGCTGACCAACCACCCGCGCGATGACCAGAACGCCGACTACACCGTGCTGCGCACCCAACTCGAATTGAGCCAGGGGGGCTTCGAGTCCGGCGACGCCCAGACCCTGATGCACATGCAGTGCGAGGTGCAGCCCTACGCCGAGCCTTACCGTCCTCAGCGCATCACGCGCAAGCCCAGCGTCGCCGGTCCGCAGACCGCCGTGGTGGTCGGCGGCGGCAACCCCGGCAGCATCGAGACCGACGAGCATGCACGCGTCAAGGTGCAGTTCCACTGGGACCGGCTGGGCAGGAAGAACGCCGAAAGCTCCTGCTGGGTCCGCGTCGCCTCGCCCTGGGCCGGCAACGGCTGGGGCTTCCTGCAGATCCCGCGCGTCGGCCAGGAGGTGGTGGTTGACTTCCTCGAGGGCGACCCGGACCAGCCGCTGATCGTCGGCCGGGTCCACAACGCCGAGCAGAAGCCTCCGTACGAGCTGCCCGCCAACTCGAGCGTCAGCACGATCAAGAGCCGCAGCATCGAGGGCGCGACCGACAAGTTCAACGAACTGCGCTTCGAGGACAAGGCCAACAGCGAATACCTGCTGATGCAGTCGCAGAAGGACAAGTTCGAGTTCGTCGAGGAGACCACCAAGACGCTCATCGGCAAGTTCGAGCACCGCACCGTGGTCGAGGACTCCAAGGAACACATCAAAGGGGCCCTGCACCAGCACGTCGTCAAGGACGTGTTCCAGAAGTACGACAAGAGCCAGAACCTTGACGTGAAGGAAAAGCTTCTCGTCAAGACGGGCGATGTCTTCAGCGTCAAGGCCACGAAGGACCTGACGATGGCCAGCGACGCGACGATCTCGCTGAAGAGCGCTCAGGACATGCACATCAAGTCGGGTCCAAACATGGGCCTGGAGGCCGCTGCCAACGTCTACGTCAAGGGTGGCGCCAACGTCGTCATCGAGGCCGCTGCCGGGCTGACGCTCAAGGTCGGCGGCAGCTTTGTGGTGGTGAATTCCGGCGGAGTCTTCATCAAGGGGCCGATCGTGCAGATCAACACCGGCGGCGCGGCCGGCTCCGGCACCGCGCCGAGCCCGGTGGCCACCACCGACCCGGCCGCCGCGGCCGACGCCGAAGAGCCCGAAGACCCGCTGTCGCACCGGTGAGCGAGACCCTGGACCCTGCCGATGCGGCCTGGCAGTCGCTGACCACTGCGCTTGCCGAGCTCCTGGCCCAGCAGTGGCCGGCGATGCCCGAGCGACTGGGAGCCCGGTACGCCGCGTTTGTCGAACACGCCGTGCAGCAAGGCGAGCAGCGCGGCCTCAAGCGCTTTGGCGCCGCCGCGCGTTATGCCAACCTGTGTTTCGTCTGGGGACCCTCGTTCCAGGACCGACCCGGTTTCGAATGGGCCGGCAACCTGCTGGCCGCGCCCGCCAGCCAGGACTGGGCCACCAGCCACCGGCTGGTTCAGCGCTCGTTGGCTGAACTGACCCGAATGCCTGACCGGCGCATTGCGCCCGAACTGCTGGAGCTGGTCGACGAGCGTCTGGTGGAGCGCTTTGGTGGCTTCGACCGCCGCAGTGCGCTGGCCCGGCCCGGGCGGGTGCCTTTGCCTTTGCCGGCACCGCGTCGGGCCTGCGACCTCGAAGCCATCGAAGTCCGGCTGCTGACCCTGGCGGTCGACACCCGCTATGTTCCCGACGGCTCCGGCGGTTGGACGCGCGAGCCACTCGTCATCCCGTCGCCGCTGCGCGCGACCTTGGCCAAGCCGGCGCCGGCACTGCTGGCGGCACTGTCGGTGGAGCCGGGAGCACCCGGGGCGGCCCGCATGCAGCTGCGTGCGGCCAGCCATGCGCACTGCGACGACCGGATCCACCCGGCGCTGGACTTCGATGGCACGCATGGCCGCTGGGCCTGGGTCGGTCACGAAACCAAGGCCGTGAGCTGGCCGCTGCACACGCTTGAGCAGCCGGTGCAGCCGGCTGGTCCGGGCACCGCGATCGCCGAGGAGACATCGCCCGATATCCACCGCCTGTCGCTGGCCACCTGCGGCCTGCGCGACGAGGGCGAGCCGATGGGCAGCGTCAAGGTGCAGGTCTGGGTGTGGCCGGCGGCGCAGTGGTGGATGCAGTGGCAGCGGCAGCTCCCGGCGGGTGTGGCTGAAGGACCAACGCTGGCCACTGCGCCGCCGATGAGGGTGCAGGTCGAGTGCGACGGCGTCGCCCTGGAGGCCGCGGCATTGCGCGAGGGCTTCGAGCGTGGCCTGGACGCCGCGACTGGCGCCGCCTGGACCCGATTGCTCGACGCCTGGAGCCAGGGCCTTGCACTCCGGCCCGTTGTGCCTGAACAGGCCTCGGGCCCTGCGACGCCTCCGTCCCCAACGTCCGACCCGGGCCAGCTTGGCATGGCCCGCGGCGAGGCCTTGCTGGCTCTTCTGGTCGGCCGCGCCGCGGCGACTTGGGGCTGGCAGCTCGGCGCCAACGGGCTGGGCGAGAGGGCCCACATGCGGTTTCGCGCCGAGGTTGATCTTCAGCCCCTGGTCGCGCAGATCCTGCTTGAAGCCGAGTTGCTGCGCGATGGCGCCGCAGCGCGGGTTGCCTTGAGCATCCAGCCTCCCGGCCCGGGAACCGAACCTCAGCTGCCAGCGTTGCGCTGCAGCCTGAACTGTGACAGTCCCAGCCAGTTGCCGCGCGCGGCGGCGGCCACGGCCGTCGCACGCTGGCGCCTGCCCTGGGTGGCCGAAGTGGTCCCGATGGCCGGCGATGCCGCCGCCTTGTTGCAGGCCGCCGGGCCGTGCCGTGGCGCGCTGCTGGGCGAGGCGGGCCTGCGGCCGCGCAGCAATGGGGGCACCGGGCTCGAGTGGTATGCCTCGCTGCGAACCGAGGCCGTCGTGTTGCCGATGCGGCGGGTCGACCCGCTGCTGGGCGACCAGGGCTTCGAGCAGCCCCTGCTGCCGGCGCTGGAACTGCTCACCTGGAGCCAGCCCTGATGGAACGCCTGCTGACGATGCGACTCGAGAGCGTCGGGTTGGCCGCCGAAGCGTCGCTCAACGGCGTGCCGCTTCTTCGTACCGCGCCCGGGGGTGGTGCGGTCTCATGCCCGGTACACGAGTACGTGATCGCCGGCGGCAACGAGGTCGAACTCACCGTGCTTCCGCCTTCGGCGAAACCTGGCGAAGCGCCGGTACCGGAGCCGTGGCTGGCCGACGGCCGGTCGGCCGCGTCGCTGCGCCTGCTTCTGCCGCGTGTGGGCCAGCGGGCCCATCCGGAGTTTGCGCGCACGGTTGGCGCCGTCGACTGGGCCTTGCCTGCTGGCGAAGCGGTCGAGCTTCCGGCTCGACAGCGCAGAGTGGTCGAACTGCCCATCGGCTTTCCACGCTGGCGTTGGCTTGACGCGCCGGTTGTCGACGATCCGGCAGCGCTTCAGGCCGCGGCAGCCGCCTTCCTGCAGCCCCTGGTGCTGGGCCTTCAACGAGGCGACCCCGAGCCCTTGGTGCAAGCGGCACGGCTGCGGTTCGAGGAGATGGCCCAAGCCTACCAGCGCCCACTGGCCGAATTGGTGAACGCCTTTCGTGCCACGGTGGCGAGTGCCCATGCGGCGCAGCCGTTGAAGCTGGCAATGCCCACCGCAGCGAGCCTCAGGCTGCGTGCCGTCGCTGGAGGCCGCCTTCTGGAGTGCCAAGACGACAGCGGGCAGCCGACGCTGCGTGCCGCGAGGTCGGCGGTGGCCAGTCTGTCGTGGCCGCTGCGCCTCGCGGCCATCGAAGGCCGCTTCTACGTCCTGCGTTGACCGCTATGCTTTGGGCCGCCATGCCGAACGCACTTGAATCGACGGTCTCAGCTCCCGCCACAGACCCCCGTGCAGCCCTCGCCAGAATCGAACCGATGAGTCGACGCCCATGATTGCGCTGTCGGTCCTGAGCTACAACGGCGTGCCCGCCGAGGCGCTGACCGCCACTTTCGACGAGCTGGGCGGGACCATTGGTCGAAGCGACAACAACCAGTTGGTGCTTTCCGACCCTGAGCGCACGATCTCGCGCGTGCATGCCCGTGTGGTGTTCCGCGCCAGCGGCTTTGCGATCGTCGACAACGGCTCGAACCCCATCGTGGTCAATGGTCACCCGGTGGGCTCGGGCCGCGAACACCCTCTGAAGATCGGCGACGAGGTTCAGATCGGCGGCTACCTGTTGAAGGTGTCCGACGCCAATGCGGTGCCCGCAAGCGACCCGTTCGCCGATCTGTTTGGCGACGCGCCGATGGGCTTGGCCGGTCCTGCCTCCACGGCGCCGGCGCCGGCGCCACGCCCTGCGGCGCCGCCGGCATTTCCGTCTGCACCTGCGTGGCCGGCGCCGCCGCCACCGTCGGCCGCCTGGCCGGCGCCGCCGCCACCATCGGCCGCCTGGCCAGCGCCGATGGCCCCCGCGGCCGCGCCGTGGCCCGTGTCGACCCACACACCGGCCCTGGGTGGAACTGCGGGTGCTTCGGCCATTCCAGACGACTGGGACCCGTTTGCGCCCGAGCGCACGATGGTGGGTTCGGGCTCGTCCGGCGCCGCGGTTCAGCCACCGGCAGCGGCCATGGGCAACGCGCCGCTGGGCATTTCCGGGGGCGGCGGCAGTTCGATCGACGACATGTTCGGACTCGGCCCAGCCAGTGCCGGCGCCGGCCAGGACCTGCTTGCCGCCCTGGCTGCGCCCGCGGCGCCCGGACCGGCTGCGCCGTCGGCGTCAGCCACCAGCCAGGGTTTCGGCTTCGATGACGCTTTTGACCCTGCATTCGACCGCCCCAGGCCGGGCCGGACCCTGTCTGCACCCGAACGCTCCGCCGGCAGCCTGCCCGACCACGTGTCGGAGCTGAACACGCCGATGGTCCTGCCCGCCGCCGCTCCGGACACCACGGCAAGGGTCAACCCGACCAGTGTGCCGGCTGCCGCCTGGGCCAGCCTCGCTTCGCCATCGGCGGCGCCCCAGCGCCCTGTGACGATCGCGCCCGTTCCTGCGCCAGCACTGACGGACGACCACGCATCACCCCTGGCTCCGGCGCCGCTGCCGTCAGGCGCCATCCTGTCTTGGCAGGACCCACCCCGCGATGGCCGCGTCGTCACGCTTCCTGGCGTCTTCCTGAACGATGCGGCCGGCGCCGCGCCGCTGCTTCCTTCGGACAGTGACCTTGGGCTGGATTTCGACTTCGACGTGGCCAGTGCGCCGGCCGCTGGATCCCCGGGCATGGAGCCCTTGGTGCCGGCCGCTGCCATGGGGTCGATGGCTCCCGTCTTGCCGGGCGGTCGGTCGCCATCGACGTCGATGCCTCGGCCTGGCGCCTTCACAGGTGACGACCCGGCGACATCGATCACGACCACACCGTTTGCCAAGCGTTCGGCCCCCGGCCCTGGGGCTCCGGCCGAGCCCAGACCTGCAGTTGCGGCTTCCCATGACGCTGCGGCCTTGCAGCAGGCCTTCTTTGAAGGCCTGGGTGTTCCCGGACTGCGGATGGCCGACCTCGACGAAGCCCAGATGCGTCTCATCGGCCAGTTGATGCGCGAAGCGGTCCGTGGCTCGGTCGAACTGCTCGTTGCCCGTGCCGCCCTGAAGCGCGAAATGCGAGCCGAGATGACGATGATCGTCGCGCGCGAGAACAACCCGCTCAAGTTCTCGCCGACGGTCGAAGTCGCGTTGCAGCATCTGCTCGGCACGCCGACGCCCGGCTTCATGGCCCCGGCAACGGCCATGCGGGACGCCTTCGACGACCTTCGCGCGCACCAGCTGGGGGTCATGGCCGGGATGCGAGCGGCCCTTGAAGGCGTGTTGCAGCGCTTCGACCCGCAACAGCTTGAAGGCAAGTTGACCCGCAAGTCGGCGATCGCCAGCCTGATACCGGCGACCCGCAAGGCCCGCTTGTGGGAGTTGTTCCAGGAACTGTTCGCCCAGCTCCAAAGCGAAGCCCAGGACGACTTTGACGAGCTCTTCGGTCGTGCCTTCCTCAAGGCCTACGAAGACCAGCTTGATCGCCTGCACGGCGAGCCCGGCCCCCGCTGATCGCTCACTCCCATCACCCACCATGCTTGCCCTCGAAGTTGCTCTTCTGTCGGACCGCGGCGGCCGCAAGTACAACGAGGACGCTTGCGGTCACTGGCATTCCAAGCGCCACCTGTGCTGTGTGCTTGCCGACGGTGCCGGAGGCCACGGCGGTGGCGACATCGCCTCGCGCATTGCGGTGCAGGAGCTGATTGGCCGCTTTTCCAGTCGACCGTCCGAGCATGGAGCGGAGCTCGACGTGATGCTCCGCCAGACCAACGAGGTGCTGCGTGGCCAGCGCGTGCCCGGGACGGCGCGGCAGGACATGCACAGCACCGTGGTGTGCCTGGTCGTGGACTTCATCGGTCACACGGCGCACTGGGCACACGCCGGCGATTCCCGGATGTACTGGTTCCGCCGCGGACGCCTGCTCGACCGGACGCGGGACCACAGCCTGGTGCAGTCGCTGGTCGACGCCGGCAGCCTGCAGCCGCACGAGGCCAAGGGTCACCCCAAGCGCAGCGAGCTCCGCTCGGCGCTCGGAATCGCCGGGGACGTGCTCGAAGTCACCGCCACCGATGGCCAGGGCACGGTCGAAGCGGGTGACGTCTTCATGCTCTGCACCGATGGTCTCTGGGAGTACATCGACGATCCTGTGCTCGAGCAGACCCTGGCCGCGTCGCAACGCCCGTCGGCCTGGATCGACCTTCTGGCGCAGGAGGTGCGCCGCGCGGCAGCGCACAAGACGAGCCACGACAACTTCACCGCCCTGGTCGTCTGGACGCGGCCGGTGCCCGAGGCCTGACGCCATGGCCAATCAGACCGTCATGACGGCTGTGCTGCAGTGCAGCTTTGGCGTGGCGCCTTCATCGCTGGTGGTGCTGCCGATGCGAACCGTGATGTCCGGGAACCAGCTTGCCGCCAACATCATGGACCACGTGCCGATGGCCAACATCATGCCTTTTGGCATGTGCCAGAGCCTGGCCAATCCGACGGTCGCAGCGGCCACTGCTGCCGCGCTGGGCGTGCTGACCCCGATGCCCTGCATCCCCGCGACATCGTCACCTTGGGTGCCGGGTGCGCCGACGGTGATCCTTCAGAACTTCCCGGCGCTCAATGACTCGTCCAAACTGATGTGCATGTGGGCAGGTGTCATCAGCATCAACTTCGCTGGCCAGCCGACACATCAGGTCCCTTGATCGACGCGGGTGCCCCGGGGACCGGGATCGTCGCCTCTGGGCAACAAAAAACCCGCTGAAGAGCGGGTTTTCTGTGGGGGCCAGCGATGTTCAGCCGCCCGGAGAAGCCGCGCGACCGATCTCGACCCGGCGGTTCTCAGCCGCGAACGGATCGCGGGAATTCTTGGGCTGGTTCGAGCCCACGCCCACGGGTGCCAGCATCGTCGAATCGGCGCCCAGTTCGACCAGGAACTCCTTGACGGCTTCGGCGCGACGCTGCGAGAGCGTCAGGTTGGCCTGGGCGGTGCCCGAGGCATCGGCGTGGCCTTCGATGCGAACGACCTTGCCGCTGCCGCGGCGGGTCTTGAGCACTTCCGCAAACACTTCGAGTTGGCGCTTCAACACGTCCGGAAGCACCGCTGAGCCGACCGCGAACGAGTTGGCCGGCAGTGAGTACCGGACAGCCGGGCGGAAGCCCATGCACTTGAACCCGGCGGCCTTGAGTTGCTCGCAGGCATCTTCGGGGAACAAGCCCTCGGCGATTGCCTTGGCATCGGGCACGGTCTGGCCCATGTCGACTGGCGCCTCGGCAGGCGCAGTGGTCTGGGCATTTGCAGCCAAAGCAACGGCCAGCAGGGCCGAAACGGTGGCCAGTCGAAAGGAAGCGTTCATGTCGGCACCTCGGTTGTTTGCAAGTCCACCGTCACCCAACGTGAAATCCTCGAAGGTGGTGGACAGTTTCGTTCGGTCTAAGAGGGGATCTGGAGGCCCAAGCGGACTCAGGAAACCTCAATGACCAACCCGAACAAAATCATACGCGGTGACGCAACCGGTTGCCATCCCCCGAACAGTCGGCGATACCACGGTCTACCGCGCTTCCGAGCACGGGTCCCGCATTTTCGTCAGACGACCCCGGGTTTACCCTGGTCTAGAGGGCTGAGTGCTGAAGCGGCGGGCCGACGTGCGCGGCAGATGATGCCGCAAGCGCCGCACGCCGTGTATCGTCGGCCGTTGTCCTTGCACTGGCGTGTTGCTTGAGCCGACACGCTGCCCATCGCGCCGCCCAAAACAATGACTTGGCACAACAAGGTGATGTGGACCGAAGGCATGTTCCTTCAGCCGCAGCACTTCCAGCAGCAGGATCGATTCCAGGCCCGGCAGGTCGATGCCCGGTTGGGGGCCGGGTTGGCTTGGCCGTGGGGGTTCACGTCCCTGCAACTCGACGAGCCCTCGCTGCTGCAGGGGCGATTGCAATTGGTGGCCGCCCGTGGGGTGTTGCCGGATGGCCTGGCCTTCTCGCTGCCTGGCGATGATCCCGCACCCGCGGCGTTTGATGTGCCCGCAGATGCCCGTGACCAGTGGGTCGTGCTGGCGCTGCCGGCGGTCCGCGCCGGCGTTCCGGAAAGCGACGCCGAGTCCGGCGAAAGCGCGATGCCGCCGCGCTGGCGGACGGTCGATGTTGATGTCGCCGACATCCACGCCGCGAGCCTTCGCGCCGCGCCGCTCCAGATCGGGCGCATGAACCTTCGCCTGATGCTGGCGCGCGACCTCAACGACGGACAAGTCGCGCTGGGCGTCGCCCGAATCGTTGAGCGGCGTGCCGATGGGCGCATCGTGCTCGACACGCAGTACGTGCCGCCGATGCTGCACGCGCCCGGGCATCCGGTGCTGGATGGTTGGCTGCGAGAAGTCCACGGCATGCTCCACCAACGCTGCGAGGCCCTGGCCTCGCGTCTGGCTCAGCCGGGACGTGCGGGGGTTGGAGAGATCGCCGACTTTCTGCTTCTGCAGGTGGTCAACCGGCATGCGCCGTTGTTCCTGCACTTGCAACGGCTGCCGGTCCTGCATCCCGAGCGCTTCTACGAGCTGTGCCTGGGCTTGGCAGGTGAGTTGTCCACGTTCCGCGAGGCGCGTCGGCCGGTGCCGTACCCGGAGTACAAGCACGACGACCTTGCCGCCTGTTTCCGGGCCGTGATGGCCGATCTGCGGCAGTCGCTGTCGATGGTGCTGGAACAGACCGCGATACCGATCGACCTGCAGGAGCGCAAGTTCGGCGTCCGTGTCGCCGTGATTCCCGATGCCGAGTTGCTGCGAAGCGCGATGTTTGTGCTGGCAGTGAATGCTCAGATGCCGGCTGAGGCGATCCGGCTGCGGTTTCCGGCCCAGGTCAAGATCGGGCCTGCGGAACGCATCCGCGACCTGGTCAACCTGCAACTGCCCGGCGTCACGCTGCGCGCAATGCCGGTGGCGCCGCGACAGATTCCCTACCATGCCGGTTTCACTTACTTCGAGCTTGAGACGCGTGGCAACGAGCTTTGGCGACAGCTTGAGACTTCGGGCGGTCTTGCAATGCACATTGCGGGCGAGTTCCCCGGACTCGCGCTGGAGTTCTGGGCCATCCGCGGTTGACGCGATGACGGCCCTTCCTCTGGTGCTCGCCACCCACCCCAAGAGGCCGCGATGACCGATCCGAACCGACCCGCAAATCCGTTTGCCGCTTTCGATGCCGACCAGACCGTCATCAAGCCGACGGGCGGACGCGCAGCGCGGCCTGGCGCACCCGGCCAGCAGCCTGCAGCGCCGGCGCCTGCGGCAGCGGGGCAGGCCTGGGGAGCGCCGCCGCCGACTGCTCAGCCATGGGGCAGTGCTGCGGCGCCCGGGCCCACTGCAGCGGCGGCTGCGGCTGCGGCGCCCTGGGGAACTGCGCCCGAGCCGCAGGTGGCTGGCATTCCGGTGACGCCTGAACTCCCGCCGTTTGCGAGCCTGAACCCGCTGGTGCAAGCGGCAGCGCCGCTGCTGTCGGCGGCGCCCCGCCTGCGGGCCATGCTGCGCCACCCCAATCCGTCTGCGCTTCGCCAGTCGCTCGTAGCGGCCATCCAGCAGTTCGAGAACAGCGCGCGCAGTCAGGGCTTGCCCAACGAGCAGGTCGTCGCTGCCCGCTACATGTTGTGCACCTTGCTGGACGAAGCCGCTTCGAGCACCCCCTGGGGGGGGTCGGGTGCCTGGTCGGCGCAAAGCCTGCTCGTCCAGTTCCACAACGAGGCCTGGGGCGGCGAAAAGGTGTTTCAGTTGCTGTCTCGGCTGGTCCAGACCCCGGCTCAGCAGCGCAATCTGCTGGAGCTGATGTACGCGGCGCTCGCGCTGGGTTTCGAGGGGCGATACCGAGTGCTCGACAACGGTCGGGCACAGCTTGAGCAGATTCGGTCCGGCTTGGCACAAAAGCTCGCCGAAGGTCGGCCGCAGCCCGACCGCAGCCTCTCGCCTCAGTGGCAGGGGGTCGCGGCGACCGAGCCGCGCCTGCGTGATGGCATCCCGCTGTGGGTGATGGGCGCGGTGCTGGCCTTCGTGCTGCTGGGACTCTTTGTCGTGCTGCGCCTGACGCTGAACGCCCAGACCGATGCCAGCTTCATGGCCTTGCAGCGGCTCGACGTGAAGGCCGACGCTGCACTCCCGCCTCCGCCTCCGCCCGTGCCCGCGGCCGTGCCCCGGTTGGCGGTGCTGCTGAAGAGCGACATCGACGCCCAGGCGCTGGAGGTTCGCGATCTGGACGACCGCAGCATCGTGACGATCCGCGGCGATGGTTTGTTCGAGCCTGGCAGCGCGGAGCTGGCAGCAAGGTCAAGGCCGGTCTTCGAGCGCATCGGCGCTGCGCTGAACCAGGTGCCGGGTGTCGTGATCGTCAGCGGACACACCGATGACCAGCCGATCCGCTCGATCCGCTTCCCATCGAACTGGCATCTCTCGAAGGACCGCGCGGTCAGCGTCAAGACGCTGCTGGCCGGATTCGTCAAGCCTGAACGCCTCAGTTCAGAGGGCCGTGCCGACACCGAACCGATTGCCGACAACGGCTCGCCCGAGGGTCGTGCGCGAAACCGCCGGGTCGAGATCATGCTTGCCGCCAGCGCACCACCGGCCGGCAACTGAGCGACCTCGCCACACCTTCCACCGATCCCTCGACAAAGCCCGTCACGATGAAGAAGGCCCTGCGCTGGTTGCTGCACCCGGTCCTGCTCGGCACGCTGGGACTCCTGGCCCTGTCGGCCATCGTCTGGTGGCTCACGCCGCTGATCGGCGTCGGCGACAGCCGGCCTTTTGCCGGGTTGTGGGTGCGGGTCGCGATCCTGGTGGTCCTGTGGGCGGCCTGGATCGCACGGCTGGCCTATGTGGCCTGGCAGCGCAAGAAGACCAATGCGGCATTGCTCGCTGGGCTCGGCGCCGGTCCATCGGCCAGCAGCAAGGAGGCGCAGGTCCTGCAGCAGCGTTTTGCCGAAGCGGTGGGCAAGCTCAAGTCCAGCCATGGCGGCAGCGGTGTTCTTGGCGGCGGCCAGTTCCTGTACGAGCTGCCCTGGTACGTGTTCATTGGCGCTCCCGGCTCCGGCAAGACGACGGCGCTGCTGAACGCGGGCCTTCAGTTCCTGCTGGCCGACAACGCCAAGGGTGCGCTGCAGGGCGTCGGAGGGACGCGAAACTGCGAGTGGTGGTTTACGCAGGACGCGGTGCTGATCGACACCGCCGGCCGCTACACCACCCAGGAGTCCGACCGTGACGTCGACTCGGCGGCCTGGGACAACTTCCTGGCCTTGCTGAAGAAGACCCGGCCACGTCAGCCGATCAACGGCGTGCTGCTGACCGTCAACATCCAGGACCTTCTGCAGCAAGGGGCTGCCGAGAGGGCCCAGCATGCCGGAGCCCTGCGCGCTCGCCTGATCGAACTGCGCCAGAAGCTCGGTGTGCGGACACCGGTCTACGTGCTCGTGACCAAGGCCGACCTGATCGGAGGCTTCAACGAGAGCTTCGAGGCCCTGACCAAGGAGGAGCGCGACCAGGTCTTCGGCTTCACGTTCGACCACGCCAGCACGTCTGCCCCCGGAGCCGATGCACTGGCGGCGTTCTCGGTGCACTTCCAGGCCGTGCAGCAGCGCCTGATTGAACAGCTCGTGCCCCGTCTCGAGGGCGAACGCGACACGATGCGCCGTGCCGCCATGTTTGCGTTTCCGCAGGAACTGGCCGCGCTGCAGGCGGTACTCGGCGACTTCCTTCGCGCCGTGGTTTCCGGTGGCGGAAAGCTCGAGGAAGCGCCTCTGCTTCGCGGCGTGTACTTCACCAGCGGGACCCAGGAAGGGTCGCCGATCGACCGTGTGATGGGTGCGCTCGGCCGCTCTTTCGGCATCGATACCCGCTCGGCACCGGTCCAGGGCCGGGGCAAGAGCTTCTTCCTGCACCGACTGCTGAAGGAGGTCGTCTTTGCCGAGCGTGGCCTCGGTGCGCGCAACCCGGTGGCCGAGCGCCGGCGCCGCGTCTTGCGGGCGTCGGCGATGTCGGCGATGGGCCTGGTGTCGGTGGCGCTGGTGGCAGGCTGGTTCCTCAGCCGAGCGCGCAACCTCGACCACGCGGCGCAGGTGGCCGACAAGCTGCCCGCTGTGAAGCAGGCGGTCGAGGGCCTGCCGCCCGCCACCACTGCCGACGTGACGCCGCTGCCCGGCCCGCTGATGCAGGTGCGTGACGCGGCGCGCATCGAAGGCCTCGACATTGCCGATCCCCCGCTGCTCAATGGTCTGGGCCTTTACCAAGGTGACAAGCTCGATGCAGGCGCCCGCATCGCCTACCAGCGCCTGCTGCAGAAGACCTTGATGCCGCGGGTCGCGCGGCGGCTTGAGGAGCGCTTGCGGAGCGCCAACAGCGGCAATCTCGAAGACGCCTACGAGGCGCTGAAGTCCTACCTGATGCTGCACACGCCGTCGCAGTTCGATGCCGACGCGCTCAAGGCCTGGATCGCGGTGGACTGGGACGCCAACCTCGGCAAGATGCCGCCTGAGCAACGCGCTGCACTCGATGCCCACCTGGACGCCTTGCTGGCACTGGGTGCGCCCCGCGCTGCGGTGGCCAAGGACGATGCCCTGGTCGCCAACGTGCGCGAGATGTTGGTCTCGTATCCGCTGGAGTACCGTGTCTACAGCCGCATCAAGCGGTCCTACAAGCCAGGGCAGTCCCCCGACTTCACGGCTGCGGGTGCCGCCGGCCCGAACGCGCAGCAGGTCTTCCAGCGCGTCAGCGGCGAGCCCCTGACGCGGGGCATCAGCGGCCTGTACACGAAGGAGGGCTTCCGTCGCCTGGTGCAGCCGGCGGTGACCAAGCTCGCGCCGCAGCTCGCGCGCGAGGAGGTCTGGGTGCTAGGCCTGCGTGAAGACCCGGCTCGGCTGCGCGACGCGACGCTCGGCACCGGGCTGTCCGACAAGGTCAAGCGGGCCTACTTCGGCGACTACATCAAGGTCTGGGACGCCTACCTGGCCGACGTGAAGCTGGTGCCGCTGAAGGACCCGGAGCGGGCACTGGCGGTGTCCCGGCTCTTGTCGTCCCCGGACTCGCCTCTGGCCGCCTTCCTGCGCGGCGTCAGCAACGAGACCAAGCTCGTCGAGCCGCCACCGACCGGCGCGCTCGACAAGGCGGCGGCCGATGTGCAGAAGAAGCTCGCGGCCGCCGCAGGTGCTGCGCCGGCCGGGCCGCCTGTGGAAAAGGCGGTCGACGACCACTTCGCCAACATCCACCGCCAACTCGTGGGCGAACCGCCACCGATCAACGCGACGCTGAAACTGTTTGGCGAGGTCTACGCCCATCTGGCCGCGGTCGATGCGGCCAAGAAGAGCAAGTCGCCCCCGCCACCTGGCGCGGCCATGGAGCGGCTCAAGGTCGATGCCGCGCAGCAGCCTCCCATCGTGAGCGGCATGGTCGAGCAGCTGGCCGACGCGGCCGTCAACCAGGGTCGGGGTGCCGAGATGCAGGGGCTGTCGGCCGAGTTGCTGCCGATCACCGAGTTCTGCAATCGCGCGATCACCGGCCGTTACCCATTTGCCACCGGGACGCGGGCCGATGTGCTGCCCGACGACTTTGGCCAGCTCTTCGGCGGTGGCGGGATGTTCGACGACTTCTTCCAGCGCCGACTGGCGAGCCTGGTCGACACCGGCGCTGCGGCCTGGGTCTACCGCCCGCTGGCCGATGGCAGCAAGCCAGTGGCCTCCACGGCGCTGGCGGACTTCCAACGTGCCCAGCGGATTCGCGAGGTGTTCTTCCGCGCGGGGGGCAAGGTGCCTTCCATCAAGCTCGAACTCCGGCTGTCGGAGATCGATCCGGCGCTCAAGGAGCTGACGCTCGACATCGACGGCCAGCAGAGCAAGCTGACCAGCGGCGGTGCTTCGGTGCCGATTGCCTGGCCCAGTGCTCGATTGGCATCGCGCATCGAGATCACGACCGGCCTCGGCGCTGCAGGCCCGAAGCTGATGCAGGAAGGCCCCTGGGCCTTGTTCCGTCTGTTCGACAGTTTCCAAGTCCAACCCGGCCCCGTCCCCGAGCGCTTCAGCGTGGTCATGAACCTGGACGGCAAGCGGGTTCGGCTTGAGGTCTTCTCGGCCAGCGTGTTCAACCCGTTCCAGTTGCGCGAGATCCGGCAGTTCCGCTGCCCGACTGCGCTTTAGGCTCGGGCCGGGAGGGGTGTGGCCATGGACGCACGGATCGACATCGATTCACCGGCCGGCTGGCATGGCAAGTTGCCGACCCTCGGGGACTTCGCATCGCGTCGCCTTGACGAGGCTTTCATCGAGGCCTGGGACAGCTGGCTCGCGCAAGGCCTGCTCCGGCTGCGGACCGACGGGCCGGGCGTTTGGCTGGAGGGCTATCTGGCGAGTCCGAGCTGGCGCTTCCTGTTGATGCCGGGTGTGCTGGGTGCCGGCCCGGTCGTCGGGCAAGCCTGGGCCGGGGTGCTGATGCCCTCGGTCGACCGTGTCGGCCGCTACTTTCCGCTCACGCTCGTCAAGCCGATGGCCGCCGGACCGGCGTCGGCGCAGCAGATGGAACTGCTCTGGCACTGGCTGGCGCGGCTGGACGATCTGGCGCACGACGCCTTGTTCGACGACTGGACCCTGGATCGGCTGGAAGACGAACTGGCGCGCCTGGGAGGACCGGAATGGGGTCCTCTTCCGGATGCCACCCTGCGCATGCCCGTCGGACCTGGCGATTGGTCCGAGCAGGCCGATGGTCGTGACGCTGCCGCGAGCATCGGCGTTCAGGCCCAACGGGCCTGGGCCGCGAGTGCCCAGGGACTCGCCTGGTGGCATGCGCGGCCGGACGAAGGAGCGCCTCGCCTGATCGTGTCACGTGGTCTTCCGCGACCCGAGGTCCTGGCCACCCTGTTCGGGGGGGCGGCATCGGCAGGCGAGGGTGCGCCTGGGGGCATCGGTGGGGCCGGGCAGTCCACAATGGGCGCTGGCCCGGGCCGATAGCCGCCGAACGCCCACCACCATGACGCCCGTCCCGCCAGAGCTGCCCGACGCCCCCGAGAATCGCGACCCCGGCGACCCCGACCGCACCGTCATCCGGCCGACCGGGATGCCCGGAATGGGGCCGCGCACGGCTCCTGGCGGGAGCACCGTTTCAGGGCCGCGTGCCGCCGTCGGCGGAAGCACCGTGATGGGCCCGGGTACGGCGTTTCCGACCCGCACGTCGTTGCCGGTCGGCAATGACATGCGCACGCAGATGCAGGCGCGCACGCCGGAGATGCAGCGCACCCAGATGGCCGGCCCGCCACCGGCCCCGCCGCCCGCTCCAGCCGACGACATGGGCAGCGGTCTTCCCATCGGTACCCGACTCGGCGAATTCGAGATCACCTCGATGGTCGGCGAGGGCGGCTTCGGCATCGTCTACCTGGCGCACGATCATTCCCTTGGCCGCCGGGTCGCGCTGAAGGAGTACATGCCGTCAGCGCTGGCGGCGCGAACCGTGCAGAGCCAGGTCGCGGTGAAGTCGCCGCGCCACGCCGAGACCTTCCAGGCGGGCCTGAAGAGCTTCATCAACGAAGCCCGTCTGCTGGCGCAGTTCGATCACGCCTCGCTCGTCAAGGTCTACCGCTTCTGGGAGGGCAACGGCACCGCGTACATGGTGATGCCGTTCTACGAGGGCAAGAACCTGCGCGACACGCTGCGCTCGCTCGGCCGTGTGCCCGACGAAGCCTGGCTGCTCGGGCTTCTCGCCCCGTTGACCGAGGCATTGGCGGTGATCCACGCCGAGCAGTGTTTCCATCGAGACATTGCGCCGGACAACGTGATGATGCTGGCGGGCAGCGGCCGGCCACTTCTGCTGGACTTTGGTGCCGCGCGGCGCGTCATTGGCGACATGACGCAGGCCCTGACGGTGATCCTGAAGCCCGGTTATGCGCCTGTCGAGCAGTACGCCGAGATCCCGGGCATGAAGCAAGGCGCCTGGACCGACCTCTACGCATTGGCCGCGGTGGTGTACTTCGCGATCGTCGGCAAGACGCCGCCGCCGTCGGTCGGGCGCATGCTCAATGACACCTTCGTGCCTCTGGCCCAGTCGGCAGCCGGTCGCTACAGCGACCGCTTCCTTCGTGCCATCGACCGTGCTTTGACCGTAAGGCCGGAACTTCGCACGCAGAGTGTCCAGGAACTCCGGCTTGACCTGGGTCTGGACGAAGCCGACATCGGCTTCGATGAACCCGGCAGCTCCCCGGCAGCTTCGCGCGTCTTGCCCAGCGGGCCGACGACACGCATCCCGACCGCGATGCCGGGCGACGACCGCACCCCGGGCGCCCGCACCGCGATGCCCGCCAGCACCCGCAGCGCGATGCCGCAGACCCAGGCCGGCCCGGGAGCGACCGGCGCCACCATCGCCTGGCCCTCGACCCAGGTCCCAACGCCAGCGGCGGCCCCGATCCCGCGTACCGGTTTCGTACGGACGCCGGGGACGGACACTGCCCCGGTGGCGCCAGTGGTGGCGAACGCAGCGCCGGCTGTGGCCGCACCGCCACGCAAGAGTCCACTGCTGTGGATCGGCATTGCGGCGGCGGCGGCCGTCCTGCTGGCCGTCGGCGTGTTTGTCTTCACCGGCAAACAGCCTGACGCACCGGTGGCCGACTCGGCGCTGGCCTCTGCGCCGCCGCCGGCTCCGGCGACGGCCGTCACGCAGTCGCCGACCACGGCCGTGCCCGCGGCCTCGCCCACGGCAACCCCGCCAGCCACAACCGCTGCAGCCACGCCAACGTCCGCGAACCCGGGCGCCAACACGCCCATCTCGGGCCCGGTGGCCGATGCAGGCGTCTTCGACGTCGGTCGTGAGTTCGACCGCATCGTGCAGGCCCAGAGCGCCGGCTTCAATGTCGAGGCCAAGGCCAACAAGACCACGCTGAAGATCGACCAGGACGAGCTCACCTTCACGCTCAAGTCCGAGCGCGAAGGCTTCGTCTATGTCTTCCTCTATGGCGCCGACAAGGTGCTGATGCAGCTCTATCCGAACATCGAGTCGGGTTCGATGAAGATCAAGAAGGGCGAGACGCTGAAGCTGCCCCAGGGGCGCATCTACCTCCAGGTGACCGAGCCCCCTGGGCCAGGCCAGTTGCTTGCCCTCGTTTCGGCGCGCCAGCGCGACCACTCCGAGCTCAAGCCGCGCATGGAAGGTGGCCATCGCTACTTCGCGACCGGCGCCGAGAGTGCGCAGATCGCTGCCCGTCACGCGGGGCCGCTGCCGGTGCTGACGGGGCGGGCGCTGTGCCCGGCCAGCGGCAGCTGCGACGACGAGTTCGGCGCCGCCGTGATCAAGGTCAACGTCGTGCGCTGATGCCGGACCTGCGCTGGCCGAAACATGAACAAGGCCTTCACACGCGAGCCCGAAGGCGACGCAGGCGATGACGATGACGACGGCGCGCCCGGCTTGCCGCCGCTGCCGCCCGGGACCCGGAACTACATCACGCCGGCGGGCTATCGCGCGCTGCGCGAGGAGCTGATGGCGCTGTTGGACACCGAGCGGCCCAAGATGGTCGAGGTCGTGTCATGGGCCGCATCCAATGGTGATCGCAGCGAAAACGGCGACTATCTCTACGGAAAGAAGCGCCTGCGCGAGATCGACCGACGAATTCGCTTCCTGACCCGCCGACTGGATATCGCCGAGGTCGCCGACCCGAGCCTGCACCATGGAAGCGACCAGGTCTTCTTCGGTGCGACGGTGACGGTCGCGCGCGCCGACGGCCGCGAGCAGACGTTGACGATCAAGGGTGTCGACGAGTCCGACAGCCTGCAAGGCGAAGTCAGTTGGGTGGCGCCGATCGCGCGGGCGTTGCTCAAGTCCCGCCAGGGCGACGAGGTCGTCGTCGCCACGCCGGCGGGCCCGGAGCGCCTGGAGGTGCTGGCGGTCACCTACCCCACACCCGGGCCATGAGGCCTGGCAGGGGCGCCGGCGAACCGCATAGAATGAGCGTTGGGTCGACAGATGGCGTGTGCCGAGTACACGCGCCCGCCCGGTTGCGACGCAGCCGGAAGCCGCAGGGAGTTTCGTCCGAACAGGCGCACTTCCATGCCAAGACCAGATACCTCCTTGAAGTTTCGCGACGTCGTCACGCCTGCTGGCGAGTCCTTTGTCGTCCCACAGGGCATCCAGCGCATCGACACCCGCTCCACCCATGGTTGGCAGGTCCGCTATCAGGGGACAAAGATGTTCTCCGACGGCGAGATCGGCGCGCGCAAGGCGCTCCTGAAGGCAACTGAAGACCTTGCAGAGCGGATCGCGACGATGCCGGCGCCGGTGTCATTGCAACGACAACCAAGCGCCAACAAGACGTCGGATCTGCCGGCTGGCGTCAGCGGCCCGATCCTGCGCACCCGGCGCAGCGGCAATTCGCGTTCCGCGAGCTTTTCGGTCCTGCTGCCGGTCTACGGCAAGCCGTCGATCATCCGCTCGATCTACATCGGCAGCGAGTCCACCTACAGCGAGCGCTACCAGGGTGCGCTCGAGCGTGCCGTGGAACTGCGCGCAGACGCCGAGATGGCCTACGCGCTGGCCGCGACCCTGGCCCGGCGCAAGGCCGCTCGAGGCCTGAAGGCGGCGGTGCGGCGCAGCAACGCCGCCTGAGCCGCTCGCTACGAGCGCCTGACCCTGCAGGGTCAGGCCGGTGGGTGGGCGCTGGCACTGCGTCGGTAGCGCTGAATGCCCTTGACCGCCGGGATCCGCCGGAGCATGCGCATCGCTTCGGCAAGGTGTACGCGGTCGCGCACGCTGACCAGCAACCGAAGCTCAACGGTCTCGTCCCGGGCCTCGGGATCCATGTCCAGGTGCGTGATGTCGGCTTCGGTGCTGCTGATGGCCGCGGCGACCTGTGCAAGCACGCCCTTGCCGTTGCCGACCGTGACATTGAGCGAGGTCTCGAACGGCCGTGTCGGCTCTTCGGACCATTCGACCTGCATCCAGCGCTCGCTGTCGCGTTCGAACAGCCGCTTGCCGTTCGGGCAATCGGCGGTGTGGACCAGAAGACCCTCGCCGCGGCCGAGGTAGCCGACGATGGGGTCGCCCGGGATCGGCCGGCAGCACGGCGCAAACTGGATCGAGGCACCTTCACTGCCGTCGATGAAGGCCACGCCCTGGACCGCTCCGCTTTCGTCCGCGCCGGCATATCGACCGAGCGTGAGGGCCACGGCATCCGGCCGGATGCCGCGCTCGGCCATCATCTGAGCCAGACGCTTGGCCACGATCCCGGCGATCTTGCGCCCCAGGCCGATGTCCCCCATCAGTTCGCCGCGGTTGCGCACGCCACTCCAGCGCGCCAGTTGCTGCCACAGTGCCGCCGCGGGCACGTCGCCCGGGTCGACCGAGGGGGGTTGCAGGCCTTCGGCGCGCAGCGCCTGGGTCAGCAGCTTGTCGCCAAGGGCACGGGCCTCGTCGCTTTCGAGGTTCTTCAGGTAATGGCGGATCTTCGAGCGCGCGCGGCCGGTGCGAACGCTGCCCAGCCAGGCGGGGTTCGGTCGCGCACCGGGGGCGGTGATGACCTCGACCATGTCGCCGCTCTTCAGTTCGGTTCGCAGCGCGACCGGCTCGCCGTTCACCTTGGCCGCCACCGTGTGGTCGCCGACATCGGAGTGGATCGCGTAAGCGAAGTCCACCACCGTGGCGCCACGTGGCAGCGCGAGGATCTTGCTGCGCGGCGTGAAGACATAGACCGCCTCGGGGTGGAGATCGATCTTGACGTGTTCGAGGAACTCGGCCGCGTCCCGGGTCTCGTCCTGGATGTCGATCAGGCTTTGCAGCCACATGGCCGACATGCGCTGGGCCTCGGAGGCACTGTTGCCTTCACCCTTTCCGCCGACCTTGTAGAGCCAATGTGCCGCGATGCCCTTCTCGGCCACCGCGTGCATGGTCTCGGTCCTGATCTGGAACTCCACGGCGGTACCCAGCGGGCTGACCAGGGTCGTGTGGAGGCTCTGGTAGCCGTTTGCCTTGGGAATCGCGATGTAGTCCTTGAATCGCCCCGGAACCGGCTTGAACGTGGTGTGCAGGACACCCAGCGCGAGGTAACACTGGGTCGGTTCGTTTCCCGGTACCAGGACGCGGAATCCGAACAGGTCGCTGACAGTCCCGAAACCGCTGCGGCGCTCCCGCATCTTGCGATAGATGGAGTAGGGCGTCTTCTCGCGGCCACTGATCTGGACCTTCAGCTTCAAGCCTGCAAACGCCTGGGCAACCTCCTTCTGTACCCGGTCGACGATGTCGCGCCGGTGCCCGCGGGCCTTCAGCACCGCCTTGGTCAACGCGGCATGGCGCCAGGGGTGAAGGTAGCGGAAGCACAGTTCCTGGAGTTCGCGATAGGTCTGGTTCAGGCCCAGCCGGTGGGCGATCGGGGCGTAGATGTCCAGCGTCTCACGCGCGATGCGCCGGCTCTTGCCCGCCGCCATCGCCTGCATCGTGCGCATGTTGTGCAACCGGTCGGCCAGCTTGACGAGGATGACGCGGACGTCGCGTGCCATCGCCAGAAGCATTTTCCGGAAGCTCTCGGCCTGGCCCTCCTCGCGAGTGCTGAACTGGAGCTTGTCGAGCTTGGTCAAGCCATCGACGAGGTCAGCCGTCGGGGCGCCGAACTTCTGGATGAGTTCAGGCTTGGTGACCCCTTGATCCTCGATCGTGTCGTGCAGCAATGCCGCCATCACGGCCTGGACGTCCAGTCGCCACTCGGCGACCAGGGCGGCGACGGCGATCGGGTGGGTGATGTAGGGCTGGCCAGTCGCCCGCAACTGGCCCAGATGAGCCTCGTCAGCGAACTTGTAGGCCTCGCGGACCAGCTTCAACTCGGCTTTGGACAGGTAGTTCAGCCGCTCGGCCAGGCCGTTGAAGGTCGAGACCTCGTCGGCGGCCGATGGCGCGTCCACGGCCGGAGGTGCTGCCGAGCGCATCAGGGCGGCGGGCAGCAGTTCGGCGGCGAAGGCAGGCAGTCGCATGACGACAAGCTTAGCCCGAACGTGTGCCGGGCTGCCCGCGGGCAACAAAAAGGGCACCACGAGGGTGCCCGAATCGGGGGACGGAAAGGCCGGTCAGATGGGCACGCGGCGCAGCATCTCGATGCCGACTTCGCCGGCGGCGATCTCGCGCAGCGCGGTCACGCCGGGCTTGTTCTTGGTTTCGACCTTGGGCGCGTGGCCCTGGCTCAGCATGCGGGCGCGATACGTCGCGGCAAGCACCAGCTGAAAGCGGTTCGGGATGCGGGCAAGGCAGTCTTCGACGGTGATGCGGGCCATGGCGGGTGAGGGTCTCAGGGTTCGGTGGCGGCGGGATCCGGGGGGATCAGGCCGAGTGCTGCAAACACGGCAGAGCGGTTGCGCACCTGGGCGGCATAACGAAGCCGCTGCGAGTGAACGACGGCCTTGAGGTCGAACAGAGCCGTCTCGAACAAGCTGTTGATGATAACAAAGTCGAAGTGTCGGGCCTGCGCGACTTCGAGGCGGGCATTTTCGAGGCGGCGGGCAATGACCTCGGGACGATCCTCGCCCCGGCGCTTGAGGCGATGCTCGAGCTCGTGCCAGCTCGGCGGCAGGATGAAGATCAGCACCGCGTGCGCAAACAGCCGCTTGATCTGCAGCGCACCCTGCCAGTCGATCTCGAGCACCACGTCCTCGCCGCGCGCCAGCCGGGCCTCGATGGCCGGACGCGACGTGCCGTAGAGGTTGCCATGCACCTCGGCCCACTCGACAAACTCGTCACGCCCGATCATGGCGCGGAACTCGGGCTCGTCGACGAAGCAGTACTCACGGCCCTCGACCTCCTGCCCCCGCGGCGACCGCGTGGTGTGCGAGACCGACACCGCCAGGTGCGAGTCGAGTTCGAGCAACGCCTTCACGAGGCTGGATTTGCCGGCCCCGCTGGGGGCGGCGACGCAGAACAGATTGCCGGGGCTCGTCATCGCGTGGGCAGTCTAGCAGCGGGGTGCGCCGCTTCGGCACCACCCACAGCGGGCGCCGCGGCTCAAGAACGGCCCCGTGCCAGCCGCCACACCATCGTGGCCAGGGCCAGCACGCCCAGGATCAGCACGGTCCACAGCAGCCAGGGGCGCAGGCTCGCCGTTTGAGCGTCGCGATGGGCCTGAGCGGCGGCTTCGGGCACTTCCGCGAAGGTGGCGACGCGGGCCAGGCCAAGACGGGGCCTCTCGCTGACCAGGTCGGGCACGACGGTAGACAGTGGAAGCGCGCCCGGCGTCGCCTGGGCCGAGCCGACCAGCAGCACCAAAGGCTCGCGGCCCTGGCGCGCGAACACGAGGCTGGCGAGTTCGGCCTCGACGCGCAGTCGAGCCGTCGCCGGCACGCTGGCGCGGGCGTCTGCCAGCAGGCGGATCTGGCGAAGCCGCTGGCCGCCGAGGTCCAGCGGCGGGGGCCGGGAAACGTCACCGGCGCGCTCGAAGCGATAGAACACCGTGCTGGCGATGGTGCGCCAGGGATCGCCTTCGCGCTCGCGGCCCTGGACCTGTACTGGCAGGATGCCCGCTGCCGGCAGCAGGAGGTCGACCCGGCGCAGCGCCAGCGCGGCACCGATGTCAAACCGCAGTTCGTGTTCGGTGGCGTTCGTGGGATCGAGCTCGATCACGGTCGGCGGGTCCGTTGCCTGCGCGAGGACCTGGGGTGTCGCGGCGCGAGCGCCGTTCAGGGTGGGGAACGGCCCGCTGCCGATCCACTCCAGCCGAAGGTAGCGCTCGACCTGGCTCGGCAATGCGATGTCGGGTTGCGCCAGGGTTGCGGATCCAGCCGGGGCCAGCGCCATGACCTGACCGCTGCCGGCGCTGCGCCAGGTCTTCAGGTCGGGGCTGGTCTGCAAGATAAAGCCGGCACTGAATTCCGCCGGGCCGGTCCAGCGCAGCTGCAGCGTCTGTGGTCCTGGCCCTGTTGGCTGGCCGAGATCGAAGATCCAGCCGGGGCTGGGGGCCGCGGTGCCGGCAGTCGACGGCAAGGCGAACATCGTGGTCTCGGCCCACTTCAGGGTTTCGACGCCGTTGCGGGCAGCCGCGGTCGGCAACAGGGCAAACGGGACCCGTCGGCCGTCGGCGTCGACGATGCGCAGGTCGCCGAACTCCGCTTGCTCGCTGCGGGCGTGGGCCGACAGGGGCAGCGGCAAGCGCACCAGCGCCGCGGGCTGCTCGATCTGGATCTCGGCCCGGTGGCGAAAGATCGCGGACTGGGCCGGGTCGTGCGGGGTCGCAGCCGAAGGGGCCGGGCCGAGAACGGTCGCCAGCACGGTTGCGATGCGCAGCAGGGTCTCAGGCCTTGGCATCGGGTGACTCCTGTTTGCCGGGCAGCGGGGCGACAAAGCCGATCACCAGCATCAGCACGCCCGCGCCGATGAACGACACGATGCGCGTGACGGTGCCGCTGGCCGACAGATCGACGAGCAGCAGCTTCAAGGTCACGACCGCCAGCAGCGCTGCACCGACCATCCACGGCGCGCGTTGGCGGCGCCGAGCCGAGGCCCACATCAGGACCAGTGCCGTGCCACTCCACAGCAGGGTCAGGCCGGTCTGGACCGGCAGCGATGCGGTCCAGGCCGAGACCCTGAACGGCACGTCGGCCAGGTGGTGGAAGGCGTGCACCAGCATGGCGTTCAGCCAGACGAATCCGCAGCCGCCGATGACCGCCGGCACCCAGGACGGCAGCGGCGCCGCGGCCGACCCGTCGCCGGCCGAGCGCGCGAGCAGGCCATGTCCGGCGCCGCTGCGGCACCACTGCAGGACCGCCAGCAGCGCCAGTGCAATGCCGATGTCCAGCGGGTTCAGCAGCGGCAAGTAGGGTAGCGGCGACGCGTCCCCGCGCGACACCCCACAGGCGAGCAGCACCCAGCCGAGCAGCGATGCGGCGATCACGGCGCCCGCTGCCTGCGACCATGCCAGAGGCCGCTCGCGCACCGGCCACGGCGAGCGCTCGCTGGCCCGCGGCAAGGCGACCAGCAGCAGTGCCGGCGCCGCCATCCAGCCCAGCCAGGGCCAGGCGGATCCGGCGTCGCCACCGGCGCGCAGCACGCCGCGACCCAGCAGCGCAGCCAACAGGGCCAGCACCAGCGCCAGGCCCGCATGGGCCAGGTGGCGGCCACGGTCCGGCCACAACGGGGAAGCCAGCTTCAATGTGGCGACCAGCGCCGACACGGCCAAGGGCCAGGCCAGCGCACCGCCGTGCTGGAACGGGTGCTCGAACTCCACGGCACTGGCGAGCCCCGCCAGCAGCAGCCCAGGCGCCAGGGCCAGCGCCGGCAGTGCGGCTGTGGACCAGCCCAGGCGCCGCGCCAGCGCCGCGAGGCCGATGGCCACGACACTGCCCACACCCACGTAGGCCGCGAGCCACTGCTCACCGGGCACGAGCGCGCGCACGTGCAGCACGGTCGCCATCAGCAGGGCCAGAAGGGCCCAGGCCAGCAGAAGTGGCTCGGCCCAGCGTTCGCCGGGCAGGGCGGTCGCGGCGTCATGCCAGCGCTTTGAGACCCAGGCGGCCAGCAGGCCGCCGCCCGTCACCATGGCGGCGGCGATCAGACTCGGATTGAGCCAGGCTGCGGGTGGGCCGAACCGCTCCACCGAAACGGCCAGCAGACCCCCGGCGATCATCAGCAGCCCGTAACCCAGGCCACGCGCCAGCCGGCGCTGCTGGCGCCAGCCCAGCCACAGCAGGCCTGCACCTTCCAGGGCCCAGGCGCCTGCGGTGGCGCGGCTGTCGAGCGCGAGCGGAATGACCAGCGTCAGCAGTACCGTGCCGACGGCCAGGCAGCCCTCGAAGGCCAGCGCCAGACGAGGCCGGCCGCGCAGCGCTGCGGCCAGCGCGATGTAGAACGCCGCTGCGACCGCTGCCGAGATCGCCGGCCCGTAGGCCGTGTCGCGAACCAGTCCGTACTGCAGGCCGAAGGCCAAGGTCGGCAGTCCGAAGAGCAGAGACCCGTTGAGCCATCGCTCGCCGGTCGCCGCCGGAGGGACGGCCGGGTCCTGGGCCTCCAAACGCCGTGCCGGAGCCAGCAGGATGGCCACGAACACGAGCACGAAGGCGATCAGGAAGCCCTGCGCCGAGAGGTAGTGCTCCGGCCGGTAGGCCAGCACTCCCCAGACCGTGCCGACGCCGAAGACGAAGATGAAGCCGATCAGGTTCAGCAGCTTCCAGGTGCGAAACCAGGCCACCGCCGCGATGCCCAAGGTCAGCAGCAGGTAGTAGCCGAACAAGCCGACATGGTTGCCGCTGCCGGTGGATACCAGCAGCGGTGTCGCGTATCCGCCCAGGGCACCGACCACGGCCAGCGCCCGTGAGTCCTGGAGCACCGCCAACGCTGCCGACAACAGCGCCACCACGGCCATCAGCGCAAAGGCCGTGCCGGCACCGAGCAGTCCGTAGGTCTTGAAGGCGACAAAGAGCACGAGGTACAGCACCGCGATGCCGCCTCCCTGCAGCACCTGCGCGTATCCGGCACGACGCTCGCGCAGCCGCCAGCCCACCGCCAGCAGGCCCAGCGCGACGGCGGCGATGGCCGCGAGCCTGAGTTCGATCGGCGCATCGAACTGCTCGCTGGCATAACGCGCCAGGAACGCCAAGCCCAGGAAGAGCAGCGCCACGCCCAGCTTGACCACGGTGTTGCCACCGAAGGCCCAGTCTCGCAGGCGGTCCAGCCAGGCCGGCGGTCGCTTGGCGAAGGCCTGGACGTCAGGGACCGTGTCAGCCGGCAGCGGCGCAGGCGGGTCGGATGCCGTGGCGGCGGTCTCGGCGGTTGGAGGGGCCGGCGCGACGACGGGCGGGCTGTGGGGTGCGGCGACCGCTTCAGTCGCAGGCGGATTGACGCTGGGGGCGGCCTTCGCGGGGGATGCCGAATCGAGCCGTTGGCGCAGCGCTTCGATCTCGCGCCGTTGCTGGATCGAGCGCGCCAGCAGCCAGCCGACCCCGGCGCCGATCAAGGCGCCGGAAAACTCGTTGGCAACGGCCCCAAGGATGAGGCCCAGGATGGCAAGGATCACGGGCATGCGGCCCCGGGACCTTAACCGATGCGCGTCGTCGTGCCAGCCGCCTCAGGCGCTCAGAGCACGCGCCCGAACCAGGCCACCGACAGGCCGGCCGCGACCAGCGTCAGCAGCGCCGCGAAACCGGCAAACAGGCCGCTGATCTCGGTCTCCTTGCGCTCGACGACCATCCGGCTGGACAGGTTCTCGTAGACCTTCTTCAGGTCTTCGGCGGTGCCCGCGTAGTAGTACTCCCCGTGAGTCAGCACCGAGATGTTCTTCAGCGTCTCCTCGTCGAGTCGCACGCGCATGCTCCAGCCTTCGAAGCCGATGACCTCGCCTTGGGTCGTGCCGATGCCGACGGTGTAGACGCGGATGCCGCGCTCGGCGGCCATCTTCGCGGCTTCTAGCGGGTCGGGCCCGGTCGTGCGCTGGCCGTCGGTGAGCATGATCACCGCGGCCGAGCTGTAGGAGCCGGGCTCGACGGGCGTGAACGCGGGCTTGTTCTCGCCGCTGGTGCCGATCGGCCTGCTGTCCCGCCCCGGAGTGCCACCCGGGAAGCTGCGCTGGCCGGTGATGTGCTGGATCTCGATGCCGTGGCTCGGGAACAGAGTCGCCAGCGACAGGATGATGCCGCTGCCGGTGGCGGTGCCGCGCTGGAGCTGGAAGCGGTCGATCGCCGCCAGTACATCGTCACGGCTCTGGGTCGGGGCCTGCACGACGGCGGCGGTACCGGCAAAGCTGACGACGCCCACGCGGACCTCCCGCGGGAGGTTGTTGACGAAGGCCTTGGCGGCCTCCTGGCTGGCGACCAGGCGGTTGGGCTTGACGTCTTCGGCGCGCATGCTGCCGGACACGTCCATCGCGAGGATGATCGTGCGTTCGGCCAGTGGCAGCGTGATGATGGCCGTTGGCCTGGCCATCGCGACCAGACCCAGCGCCAGCGCCAGAAGCAGCAACGCCGGCGGCACGTGGCGACGCCAGCCAGGGCCGGCCCCGACCGCGAGCTTGGCAACCGCGACGCTGGCCAGGCGCACGCTGTTGCGTCGCTTGCGCTTGAGCAACCACAGGTACAGCAGCGCCACCAGAGGCAGCAGCAGCAGCGACCACAACAGTGTCGGCCACAGAAAGCTCATGCGGCAGTCCTCGCGAGCGATGAAGTCCCGGCCGCCATCGGCGCGGCGCGGCGGAGTTGGGCGGGGCCACGGGGCAGGGCCTTGCGCCGGGCACGCAGGCGGCGCATGTCGGCCATGCGCAGCAGGGTGTCGAGCAGGTCGTCGTCGGTCGCAAGCTCCAGAACGTCGGCGCCGCTGTCGGCCAGCGCGGCCATCGTGGCCTCGTCGTGCTTCTGGGCCAGGTCGGCGTAGCGTTCGCGGAACGCCGGATCCGAGGCGTCGACAAAGAGTTGCTCGCCGGTTTCGGCGTCTTGCAGCGTCACCAGTCCGACGTCCGGCAGCGCGAGCTCCATCGGATCGATCAGGCGCACGGCGACCAGCTCGTGACGCCGGGCCAGGCGCGCCAGACCTTCGGCCCAGCCCGGGCGGCTGATGAAGTCCGACACCACAAACACCAGTGAGCGGCGCCGGATCACGCCGTCGGCAGCCTTCAGCAGCGTGGCGAGGTCGGTGCCGTCGACCTGGCTTTGGCGCTTGACCGCGGTGCCCGCGGACGACGCGCCGCGCTTCGGTGCGGCGAGCATGCGCTGGATCAGCGTCAGCACATGGCGCCTGCTGGTACCCGGAGGCAGAACGCCGTCGACACCCTGGCCGTAGACCACCGCGCCGACGCGGTTGCCGTGGCGCGTGAAGACCCGCGCCATGGTCGCGACGAAGCCGGCGCTGACTGCGAGCTTGGTCGTTTCAGCGGACCCGAAGTCGACGCTGCCGGACACGTCCAGCAGGAACCACACCGTCAGGTCGCGGTCCTCGGTGTACTGGCGCACGTACGGCTGCTGCAGGCGTGCAGTGACGTTCCAGTCGATGTGGCGCACGTCGTCGTGGTGCTGGTATTCGCGCAGATCGGCCAGGTCGACCCCGCCACCGCGCCACAGCGTGCGGTAGTCGCCCTGCAGCACGCCGTCGAGCCGGCGCAGCACGTTCCACTCCAGCCGCCGCAGCAGCCTTTCGGACGAGGTCAGCGGAGCGGCCATCAGGCCACGGCCTTGGGGGCCGCGTGCTCCAGCGGCTTGTCGGGCATCGGGATCTTCTTGAGCACCGCGGCCACGATGGCTTCGGCGTCGATGCCCTCGGCCAGGGCCTCGTAGCTGAGCACGATGCGGTGGCGCAGCGTGTCGGGGACCAGGTCGGTCATGTCTTCGGGCAGCACGTAGCGGCGGCCGCGCAGCATCGCCAGCGCACGGGCGCCTTCGATCATGCCGATGGTGGCGCGGGGGCTGGCGCCGTAGGTGATGAACCGTGCCAGATCGGGCAGTCCGTGCTTTTCGGGCCGGCGCGTCGCGCCGACCAGCTTGACGGCGTACTGCATCAGGGCCGGGTCGCAGAAGACCTCGCGGCACTGGCGCTGCAGCGCGGCCAGCTGGTAGGTGTCGGCCACGGCGTTCACCTCGACCGGCGCGCCGGTCACGCGCTCGGCGATGACGAACTCTTCCTCTTCGGTCGGGTAGTCGACCAGCACCTTCATCATGAAGCGGTCGACCTGCGCCTCGGGCAGCGGGTAGGTGCCTTCGGTCTCGATCGGGTTCTGCGTCGCCATCACGACAAAGGGGTCGGGCACGCGGTGCGCCTCGCCGGCGATGGTGACCTGGCGCTCCTGCATCACCTCGAGCAGCGCGCTCTGCACCTTGGCCGGTGCGCGGTTGATCTCGTCGGCCAGCAGCAGGTTGGCGAACACCGGCCCGAGGGAGGTGCCGAACTCGCCGGTCTTCTGGTTGTAGATGCGCGTGCCCACCAGGTCGGCCGGCACCAGGTCGGGCGTGAACTGGATGCGCTTGAAGCTCCCGCGGACGGTGCGCGCGAGGGTCTTGACGGTGAGGGTCTTGGCCAGGCCCGGCACGCCTTCGACCAGCAGGTGGCCCTGGGCCAGCATCGCGACCAACACGCGTTCGAGGAAGCGGTCCTGGCCGACGACGACGCGCTTGACCTCGTAGAGGATGCGCTCCATCAGGGTCGCGGTGGTGTCGGGATCTTGCGGCATGGTGGGGGCGTCTTCAGAAGGGATGCAGGCCGGCCGCGGACGCGGCGTTTTCGATCGGGACGGCAAATCCGATGCCGATGAAGGTGCGGGTTTCGCTGGGGTTCAGGATCGCGGTGACGATGCCGACGACGTGGCCGTCCATGGTCACCAGGGGCCCGCCGCTGTTGCCGGGGTTGGCGGCGGCGTCGAACTGGATCAGGTTGCCCAGGATCTTCTCGCCGTCCGGCGACCGGAAGCTGCGCCTGAGGCCCGAGACGACGCCGCTGCTGACCGAGGGCCCGATGCCAAACGGATGGCCGACCGCGATGACCTTGTCGCCGGGCTGCAGGTCGCCGGTGGAACGCATGGTCGCGGCCTCGAGGTCGTCGGGCAGGCTGCTGGCCTTGAGCACGGCCAGGTCGTTCTCGGGCTGCGCGCCGACGAGCTGCGCGTCGCTTCGGTGGCCGTTGGCGAAGACCACGACGACCCGCTTGGATCCCCAGACGACGTGCAGGTTGGTCAGGATCGTGCCGTTGTCGACGATCACGACACCGCTGCCCAGGCTGCGTTCGAGCGCGCGCTGCTCGGCGTTGGACTCGCCGGTGTCGGCCTCGTCCATCAGGCCGATCACGCGCACCACGCTGGGCAGGATCGCGGCGTAGGCCTTGGACTCCTCGGACGGCAGCGGCTCCTTCTCGAGCGACTCGCGCACCGCGCGGTCGATGTCGGCCTGGGTGATCCGCTGCCCGGAGCTGCCCGCCAGGCGCTGCCATGCGAGCATCGCCAGCACCGTCATCAACACCGTCAGCCCGACGGCGATCAGGGTCGGATGGCGCCGCATCCAGTCGGAGCCACGGCCGGCCGGAGCCGACGGCGCGGGCGGCGCCCGTTCTGGCTCTGGGGTGGCAGCGGGTTGCCCCGATACGGGGGCGGGCAAGCCGGCCGGCAGTGAGGCGCGACGCGGCGAACGGCTGTACAGCGGGGCCTTGGACATGGGCGGACAGGACCTGCAGATCGACTGGGGCCGACAGTAGCACGAGCCTGCACCGCACGCGTGCCGAGTGGACTCGTTGGGCGATCATTGCCGCTGCGCCATGAGTACCGCCAAGCTTGCCGTCGCACCGTCGCACCCTGGGGAGTGGATCGATTCCCACTGCCACCTCGATGCACCGGAGTTCGATCCCGACTGCGACGCCGTCGTCTCGCGGGCACGGGCCGCAGGCGTCGGGACGCTGGTGATGCCGGGCGTGCATGTGCGGCACTTCGAGGACCTGCGGCGGCTCGCCCACAGGCACGGCCTGCCGTATGCGATCGGCATCCACCCGCTCTGGGTGCGGCACTCGGCCGACGACGACCTGGCGTTGCTGCGGGCGACCGTCGTGCGCTGGCACGACGATCCGCTGCTGGTGGCCGTGGGCGAGATCGGCCTGGACCACTTTGTCCCCAGCCCGGACCCGGCGCGCGAACAGCGCTTCTACGTCGAGCAGCTGAAGATCGCCCGCGACGCCGGCCTACCCGTGATCCTGCATGTGCGTCGTTCGGCCGATGCCTTGCTGGCCGGGCTGAGGCGGGTGCCGGTGGCCGGTGGCATCGCGCATGCCTTCAATGGCAGCGAGCAGCAGGCCGGTCGCTTTGTCGATCGCGGGTTCAGGCTTGGATTTGGCGGCGCATTGACGTTCGACACGGCCTTGCAGCTGCGCCGGCTGGCACGCAGCCTGCCCGCCGAGGCTCTGGTGCTCGAGACCGATGCCCCGGACATCCCGCCGCACTGGATCTACCGCAAGGCGGCCGACCGTGCGGCCGGGGCCGCGCAGGGCCGCAACGAACCCGCCGAGCTGCCGCGCATTGCGGCCGTGCTGGCCGAACTGCGTGGCTGGACGACGGCCCGGACCGCGCAGGTCACCGCTGCCAACACCCTGGCCGCGCTGCCACGCCTGGCTGCCGCGGTACGGGGCAGCTCGTGAAGGGGACGCCGGACCGGCCGACCCTGACGGGCCTGCCGCCGGTGGTCGCGCGCAACACCCGGCTGGTGGTGCTGGGCAGCTTTCCTGGCGTGGCGTCGCTGGCGGCCGGGCAGTACTACGCCCACCCGCGCAACCAGTTCTGGCCATTGCTCGCGGCGCTGACCGGCGAGGCGATGGCCGCGATGACCTATCCGGAACGCCTCGCCGCGCTGCGCCGCCAGGGCATTGGCCTGTGGGATGTGTACGCCCATTGCCGACGCGAAGGCAGCCTCGACTCGGCGATCGAAGACGCCGTGCCCAACGACCTGACCTCGCTGCGCCGCCGGGCGCCGGGCCTGCGCGCGATCGCGCACAACGGCGGCGAGTCCGCACGCGCCATGCGCGTCACCGCGGCTTTGGGACTGCCGGTGTTCCGGCTGCCATCGTCGAGCCCTGCCAATGCGAGCTGGAGCTTCGATCGCAAGCTGGAGGCCTGGCAGGAAGCGTTCGTGGCTGCGGGGGTGTTGCGGCGCTGAACGCGAGCGGGGTCGACGGGGGCAGGGGAGCCAGGACTGGGCCCAACAGCGCAGTTTGCACGCCGGAGCGCTCAAGTCGCCTGCTGCGACACCGACATTCCCGTGATGCCGACTGCCGATACGAGCCCCCGTTCCCGCATGGCGGGGGGTGCCTACTGGGCGATGATGAAACGCATCGTCATCGTCGCCGGCTTCATCGACGCGGCATGGATTCCGATGTACGCCGTGATCGGTGCGCCATTCCTGGCTGCGCTGAGCGGGGTCAGCGTCTTGGCGTATGCCGCGGCCTACTGGCTCATCGGACAGCGTCGGAACAAGGCCGCGGCGGTGCTGGTCTGGGCCGAGGTGATGCTGCATGCGGCGTTCGGTTCGCTGCTGATCGGCTGGGACAGCGGCTTCCATTACTTCCTGCTGATCTTCATTCCGGCACTCGTGGTCGGCAGCTCGCGGCGGTGGGCCGTGCCGTTGGTGGGTCTGCTGCTGACTTTCTACCTGGGTTTGTACGCGGCCTGCCAGGCGCTGGGCCCGCTGAGCCCGCTGCAGCCATGGGCGCTGCAGTTGGCCTATGGCGTGAATGTCCTGCTGGTCTTCGGCATGTTCTACGCCATGGCCGCCTTCTACCGGGCAACCGTCATCCAGGCTGAACGCCGCTTGCTGGCTGCTGCCACCACCGATCCGCTGACCGGGTTGGCCAACCGGGCCGCGTTTCACCAGCGCGCGCAGAGCGAGTTGGCCCAGGGCCGGCGCCGCGGCGAACCGGTGTCGCTGATGCTGGCCGACGTGGACTTCTTCAAGCGCATCAACGACGAGTTGGGCCACGAGGCAGGCGACCTGGTTCTGGTGAGCCTGGCGGATCTCATGCGCCAGACCCTGCGCGAGGTCGATGTGCTGGCGCGCTGGGGCGGCGAGGAGTTTCTGGTGTTGCTGCCAAGCGCCGATGTTTCCAAAGCGACGGCTGTGGCTGAACGGCTGCGCCAGGCCGTGGCCGACGCGCGCATCGACATCGGTGCGCGCACGGTGCAGGTGACCATGTCCTTCGGCGTTGCGCAGGTGCAGGAGCACCACGACCTGCAGTTGGCCACGCAAAGTGCAGATCAGGCGCTGTACGGCAGCAAGCGCGATGGCCGCAACCGCGTGAGCTGCGCCTCGCCCACAGCGGGCGCGCAGTCCGCCTTGGCCTGACCGCAGACACAACCGCCTTGAGGGCCCGATGCCGGTTGGAGCATGGCGCAGGCCCGTCTTGGGTCGCGGCCTCGCAGCCCGGCGCACACGCACAGCCCGCGGTCCTGGCCCGACAGGCCGAAGCCCGTGGTCGCGGTGCCCTCGCCCGACGGCGGGTTGCGGGTCCGCGACCGGCGGCTCCGGGGCGGCGAGATCGGGCCGCCGATCATCGCGATCAGCCCGAAAGCCGACTCAGCCGCTGTGCGAACCAGCCCACCGCCCGACCCGCCTGCTGGCTTCGCCAGGCCACGCTGAGCCGCGCCGACGGCTTGGGTGCCCGAACCGGCAGGGCAACCAGGCTGCCTTCGGCCAAGGCGGGCGCCGCCCATGGCAACGGCAGGAAACCGACACCGAGCCCGGCCTTCTGCGCGGACAGCTTGCCTTGCAGGGTACTGACGCCCAGGACGTCGGCAGGAGTGCCCATCCCGCTCACGGCGCCCGGGTGCATGGGCGTGCCACGCGAGCTGTCTGCCACCACGATGGCCCGGTGCGCTCGCAGCGCCGCTGCCGACAGCGGCTGCTTCTCGCGCAGCAGCGGATGCCCGGGCGGGACGGCAAAGACGAACGGCACCTCGACCGCCGGGCGGTGATCGATGTCGGGCGGTGCAACCGCCGGCACGTCGACGAGGGCCACGTCGGCACGCTGCGCAATCAGTGCCTCCCAGACACCTCCCAGCACCTCCTGCTGCAGGTGCACGTGCGTTGGCGCGCCAAGCGCCAGGAATTCGCCCACCACCGGCAGCACCCGCTCGAGCGGCAAGATGTCGTCGACCGCAATCACGACTTCGCGCTCCCAGCCCTGCTCAAGCCCCTGGAGGCGCCTTTCCAGGGCGCCGGCCGCCGCGAGAAGCGTCCGGCCTTCCTCCAGCAGCGCACGCCCGGCCGGGGTGAGTACAGCGCGGTGCCCCCCGCGGTCGAACAAGGGGACGCCCAGGCGCGACTCAAGTTTCTGCACGGTGTGCGACACGCTGGACGTGGCGCGATGCAACTCGGCAGCGGCGGCCGCGAAACTGCCGCGCCGGTCGATGCTGTCGAGTGCGGCCAGGGCCTCGAGCGAGATTCGGGACACGGTCAAGCCTGCTGCTTCATCGAACGAGTCGTTCGGAACTTTCCGCTTTCTTCCACACGCCACGGGACCCAGCATACGCCGCCATGACCACACTCGAATCGCCCATCCGGCTGCCCCTCCCTTCGCGCCGCCACTGGCTGCTGTCCGCCACGCTCGGCGGATGCGCAGTCCTCCCCGCCCTGGCCCAGCCCCAGCCGGCGGCGGCGGCCCCGACCCGCCGCGCGGTCGAACTCACGTTCCTGCGGGCCTTGCCGGGCCAGCGTGAACGCCTGGCCCAGTTCATCGTCGCCAACTGGTTCGAGATGGACCGCATCGCCAAGCTGCAGGGCCTGATGGATGACTACCGGCTCCTGGACAGCGGCACCGACGATGACGACTGGCACGCATTGATGGTCGTGACCTACCACGACGAGCGCGGCTATCCGGGCATCGCCGAAGCCTTCGAGCGCATCCGGCGCGCACACACCACGGTGCGCATCGACGGCAAGGGGCTGCGAGAGCTGGGGTCGATCGTCCTTTCGCGCAGGACACTGGAGCTGGCGCCGGGGCGCTGAGAGCCGGCCGCGAGAGTCTGAGCCCGGCGCAAGGTGCAAGCGCGGCTATCGTCCCGCCATGCCGCGCCAGCCCGACAAGACCTTGCCCGACGCCACGCTCAGCGAGCTCGGCGGCATCCGCTACCTGCACCTGGACTCGATCTGGGTGCAGGGCGCGATGAAGATCGCGCGGCCGCAGCAGGTGGTGCTCGAGTACGTGCAGCGCATGCTGGCCGTGTTGCTGTGGCTGCCGCAGCCGCCAGCCGGTCATCCACCCGCAAAGGCTTGGGCCGACGGGCAGGCCGTGCAACTGGGCCTGGGGGCAGGGGCCCTGACGCGCTTCACATCGGTGCAGCTCGCGATGCCAACCACCGTGGTCGAGCTCAACCCGCAGGTCATCGCCGCCAACACGGCCTGGTTCCATCTGCCTGCGGCCTGCACCGTGGTGCGGGGTGACGCGGCCGACTGGCTCGCCCAGGCCGACGCAGGGAGCGTGCGCTTGTTGATGGTGGACCTGTACGACGAGGAGGCGGCGGCGCCGGTGCTCGACTCGGTGGACTTCTACCGCGACTGCCACCGCGTGCTGTGCGCCGATGGCGGTGTGATGGCGGTCAATCTCTTTGGCCGCAATGCCAGCTTTGCCGACAGCCTGTCGCGCCTGGCCGCAGCCTGTGGGCCGGACCAGGTCTGGAGCCTGCGGCCCACGCGCGAGGGCAACACGGTCGTCGTGGCCGGCCGCGGTGTGGTCGTGCCCGGCCGCGACGAGCTGCAGGCGCGGGCCGAAGCCATCGAGTCCCGATTCGGCAAGCTGGGGTTGCCGGCACACAAGTGGCTGCGCATGGTCCGGCCGTATGGCCCGGGTTCGGCCTAGCTCCTGGGTCGCAGAATCGGGGGTTCCGACCAAGCCTGTGGGTCGATGAAGGAGGCTGCCGTGGTCGGGTCTTTCGCTGCTGCTGAGGCGTTTCTGGGCGCCCAGGGACGCCTGCTGGAGCGGCTGCGCTGGGCGGTTGCCTTCCGTGGCGCACCCAACACCCAGGTCGCGGCGCTGCTGCGGGCCTACCAGAACGCCGATGGCGGACTCGGCTACGCGCTGGAGCCTGATCTGCAATGCGCCGCAAGCCAGCCCCTGTTCTGCGAGGTCGGCCTGGAGATCGCGCACGAGCTCGGCTGGCGCGACGACGCCTGGCTGCAGGGGATATGCGACTTCCTCTCCGGCGTGGCCGATGCCGACGGCCTGGTCGGCCCGATCCTGGGCAGCGCGCTGAGCGAGCCGCGCGCGGGCCACTGGACAGAGCCCTGGCCGGCGGGGCTGAACCCGACAGCGTCGATCTGCGGCGGGCTGCATGCGCTGGCGATGTCGCACCCCTGGCTGACCCGCGCCAGCAGCGCCTGCGTGGACCGACTGCTGGCCGAGCCACCGACCGACGCGCATGGCCTGCTGTGCTGCGCCCGGCTGGCCGAACACCTGCCGGATCGGGCACTGGGGGAGCGGCTGCGCGATCGCATCGGCGCGGCACTGCCGGAGGCGTCGTTCTTCAAGGCCCGTGCGGGGGCGAATGGCTATGGCCTGGCGCCTTGGGTGTTCGCGCCCCGGCCGGATGCCTTCATGGCGTCGGTGTTCGGGTCGGCGGTTGTGGCCGACCCCATGGCCAGCCACCTGGCGGCGCTGGCGGCCGGGCAGGGTGCTGACGGGGGTTGGACACCGGCCTGGGAGCCGCCAGGCTCGGCATCGCGCGCCGCCTGGTCGGGGGTGTTGACGCTGCAGGCCGTTCGAACCCTGGTCGCCTACGGCGCAATGCCTGTGGCAGGGTCAGAATGACGCGATGAGCGCCAAGCCTGCACAGACCGCATCTGCCCCTGCCTCCGCCCCCGGGGCCGGACCTGCCCTTCGTGGCCGTCTCGAGTGGCCGCAGCTGCTGAACTGGCTGGTCGACGACGGCTACGTCGCCGCGGCCGATGGCGAGACGGTGCGCAAGCGCCTGGCCGCCGGGGCCAGCAAGCTGCATCCGCTGCTGCGTCTGGGCAGCGCCGGGCTGCTGCGCGACGGCCGTGGCACTGCGCTCGACACCGAGGCGCTGACCGAGTGGCTGGCCGGTCGCTGCCGTCTCGGCCATGTCCGCATCGACCCGCTGAAGGTCGATGTCGGCCGGGTCGCCGAGGTCATGGGCGTGCAGTATGCGCAGGCCCGCGGTTGCCTGCCGATCCAGGTCGGCACGGCCGAGGTCGTGGTCGCGACCAGCGAGCCCTTCGACACCGCCTGGATCCCGGAGATCGAGACCCACCTCAAGAAGACCGTGCGCCTGGTGCTCGCCCACCCGGACGACATCCGCCGCTACACGACCGAGTTCTATGCCCTGGCCCGCAGCGTGCGCAACGCGGCCAAGACCGGCGAGGTCGCCACCGGGGCCAGCTTCGAGCAGCTGGTCGAGCTCGGCCAGGGCAACAAGCAGCTCGACGCCAACGACCAGGGCGTGGTGCAGGTCGTCGACTGGCTCTGGCAGTACGCCTTCGAGCAGCGCGCCAGCGACATCCACCTCGAGCCAAGACGCGAGCTGGGCGTGATCCGGTTCCGCATCGACGGCGTGCTTCACACCGTCTACCAGGTGCCGCTGGCGGTGATGTCGGCGATGGTCGCGCGCATCAAGCTGCTCGGCCGCATGGACGTGGTCGAACGTCGCCGTCCGCTGGACGGCCGCATCAAGACACGTCGTCCCGAAACGCCCGACAAGCCGGGTGGCGAGGTCGAGTTGCGCTTGTCGACGATGCCCACGGCCTTCGGCGAAAAGCTGGTGATGCGGGTCTTCGACCCCGAGGCGGCGGTCAAGAGCCTGGCTGCGCTGGGTTTCGCCGAGCACGAGCGCGAAGCCTGGGAGAAGCTGATCCAGCGCCCGCACGGCATCGTGCTCGTCACCGGCCCCACCGGCAGCGGCAAGACGACGACGCTGTATTCGACGCTCAAGCGCCTGGCCACCGACGAGGTCAATGTCTGCACGATCGAGGACCCGATCGAGATGATCGAGCCGGCCTTCAACCAGACCCAGGTCCAGCCGCAGCTCGACATGGGCTTTGCCGAGGGACTGCGCGCGCTGATGCGGCAGGACCCGGACATCATCATGGTCGGCGAGATCCGCGACCTGGCCACCGCCGAGATGGCGATCCAGGCGGCGCTGACCGGGCATCTGGTGTTCAGCACCCTGCACACGAATGACGCCACCAGCGCCGTGGTCCGGCTGGCCGACCTGGGCGTGCCGAGCTACCTCATCGCGTCGACCGTGATCGGCGTGCTCGCGCAGCGCCTGACCCGGTCGCTGTGCGCGGCCTGCAAGCTGCGCGACGACACCATGACGCGTGAGCAGCTTGACGAGATCTGCAAACCCTGGCGACTCGGGGGCGGCGTTCGGCCGTACCGGCCGGTGGGCTGCCTGGAGTGCCGCCACACCGGCTACCGCGGCCGTGCCGGGCTGTACGAGCTGCTGACCCTCAGCGACGCGGCGCGGCAGTGCATCCACCCGGTGCTCGACTCCGCGGCGCTGCGCAAGCAGGCGGTGAAGGACGGCATGCGCCCGTTGCGCCTGGCCGGTGCGATGAAGGTCGCCGAAGGCGCAACGACGATCGAGGAAGTCCTGCGTTCGACGCCAGGTCTGAACACCTGAGTCCCGCCGCGGTGCGCTCCGGCGCCTTACGTGGAAACCACAGCCGGCACGCCACCCCCTGTTCCTAGAATCTCCTCGGTGTCGGTGCGGGTTTGCACCGAGGAGGCATCCCTTGAAGATCAAGAGCGAGCGCGACTTCTGGTCGGGCCTGATGTTCGTCGCCGTGGGCGTGGCGTTCGCCTGGGGCGCGACGGCCTACAGCTTCGGTGTTGCGGCGCGCCCGGGGCCGGGGTACTTCCCGTTCGGGCTCGGTGTCCTGCTTGCGGTGCTGGGTTGCATGGTTCTGTTCAAGAGCCTGACGATCGAGACCGAAGACGGCGAGCCGGTCGGTGCCTTCGCCTGGAAGCCCTTGATCTCGATCGTCTTCGCGGTGGCGATGTTCGGTCTGCTCCTGCCCCGCCTGGGGCTGGCGGTCACGCTGCCGCTGCTGATCGCGGTCTCGAGCTGGGCCGGGGACGAGTTCCGCTGGAAGGAGGTCGTCGTCAACATCGTCGTGCTGACGGTTGGCTCGTGGGCCATCTTCATCGCCGGGCTGGGTCTGACCTTGCCGCTGTGGCCGACCTTCCTGAACTGATCGGGCACTGGCAAACAACATGGCCGAACTCCTCTCCAACCTGAGCACCGGCTTCGGTGTCGCGTTCACCGTTTCCAACCTGCTGTACGCCTTCTTCGGCGCGCTGCTGGGCACCCTGATCGGCGTACTGCCGGGCCTGGGTCCGGTGGCGACGATCGCGATGCTGCTGCCCAGCATCTATGCGCTCGACGCGACTCCGGCGCTGATCATGCTGGCCGGCATCTACTACGGCGCGCAGTACGGCGGCAGCACGACCGCGATCCTGATCAACGTGCCCGGTGAGAGCAGCTCGGTCGTGACCGCGATCGACGGCTACCAGATGGCCCGCCGGGGCCGTGCCGGAGCCGCGCTGGCGGCGGCCGGCCTGGGCTCGTTCTTTGCCGGCTGCGTCGGAACCTTGATCGTGGCCGCCTTTGCGCCGCCGCTCACCGAACTGGCGTTCAAGTTTGGCGCGGCCGAGTACTTCAGCCTGATGGTGCTGGGCCTGATCGGTGCCGTCGTTCTGGCCTCGGGCTCGCTCGTCAAGGCCATCGCGATGATCGTGCTCGGGCTGCTGCTCGGGCAGGTCAACACCGATGTCATCTCCGGCGTGCCACGCTACAGCTTCGACGTCCCGGAACTGACCGACGGCATCGGCTTTGTCGCCATCGCGATGGGTGTGTTCGGCTTTGGCGAGATCATCGCCAACCTGGGCCGACCGGCCGAGCACCGCGAGGTCTTCACCAAGGACGTGAAAGGCCTGTGGCCCACCAAGGAGGATTTCAAGAACGCCTTGCCCGCGGTGCTGCGAGGCACGACGCTGGGATCGCTGCTGGGCGTGCTGCCCGGGGGCGGCGCGCTGCTGGCGTCGTTTGCGGCCTACACGCTCGAGAAGAAGATGCCGATGAAGTCGGGCGAGGTCGCCTTCGGCAAGGGCAACATCCGCGGCGTCGCCGGCCCCGAGAGCGCCAACAACGCCGGCGCGCAGACCAGTTTCATCCCGATGCTGACGCTCGGCATCCCGCCCAATGCGGTGATGGCGCTGATGGTCGGTGCGATGACGATCAAGGGCATCCAGCCCGGTCCGCAGGTGATGACGAGCAACCCGGAGCTCTTCTGGGGCCTGATCGCCAGCATGTGGGTCGGCAACCTGATGCTGATCGTGCTCAACCTGCCGCTGATCGGCATCTGGATCAAGCTGCTGACGGTGCCTTACCGCTTCCTGTTCCCCGCGATCCTGAGCTTCTGCTGCATCGGCCTGTACACGCTGAACAACAACAACTTCGACGTCTTCATGGGCGCGATGTTCGGCCTGGTCGGGTACCTGTTCTACAAGCTCGGCTGCGAACCGGCGCCGCTGCTGCTGGGATTCATCCTCGGGCCGATGATGGAAGAGAACCTGCGCCGGGCGCTGCTGCTGTCGCGGGGGGACTGGTCGACCTTCGTGTCGCGCCCGCTTTCCGCGGCACTGCTGCTGGCTGCCGTGGCGATGATCGTGGTCGTGATGCTGCCGTCCATCCGCAAGAAGCGGCAAGAGGCGTTCCAGGACGATTGATCCCGCCCGGCGCGGGTGGTGCTGCGCAGGGGGCCGTCACTCCGATCCGGCAAGGCCGTTGCGCACGGCGAACCGGACCAGACCGGCGGCGTCTGCGACCCCCAGCTTGGCCATCAGGCGGCTGCGATACGAGTCCACGGTCTTCGGCGACAGGAACAGCTCACGTCCGATCGCTGCGCTGCTGAGTCCACGCGCCACCATGGCCACGACCTGCCGCTCGCGGGCCGAAAGGCTGTCGATCGGATCGGCAGCGGCCGGCTGTGCCAGTGCCTGGAGTGCCAGTTCGGCGACCCGGCCTCGGTAATGACGTTGCCCGGCCAGCACGACATCGATCGCTTCCAGGAGTTCCTGCGTCGGCGCGCTCTTGGGCAGGTAGCCTTCGACGCCGGCCCGAAACGCGCGGGCGATGTCCTGCGCATCCTCGGACATCGTCATGACGATGGTCCGGACGGGTTCGCTGCGTCGCTGCAGCGACTCGATCAGCTCGAACCCCGAACGCTCTCCGACCTGCAGGTCCAGCAGCAGGACGTCGGGGTGTGCGATGCGCAGAAGTGCCGGTGCCTGTGAGATGTCGTCGCATTGGCCGGCCACCGTGTGGCCCCGGGACTCCAGGAGATTGGCAAGGCCTTCGCGGACCACCACGTGATCGTCGATCAGGAACACCCGTGCCATGCGACTGCTCCAGTTGGTGCTTGGGGTTGCATTGCTGCTGCGCGGAGGGACCCAGTCGTGGCGTGCGACCCGACCTGCCGGGCATTATGGGTTCAGCCGCGAGTCACCTGCCAAGGACTCCCGGCCCACTCAGTCAAGAACTCCCGGCAGAAGGCGACCGCCCGTTCGCCGATAACTGGCATGTCAACAGCCGATCATGGAGCCAGCATGCGTACCAACCATCCGATCACAGGTCGCGAACATCGCTTCGGAAGCGAGGATTGCCTGGTGTCGGTCACCGATCCCAAGGGACGGATCACCTATTGCAATGGTGCCTTTGTCGAGGTCAGTGGGTTCACGCGCAACGAGTTGCTCGGGCAGCCGCACAACCTGGTGCGACATCCCGACATGCCCGAGGAGGCCTTCCGCGACATGTGGGCGACATTGCAGTCGGGCATGCCATGGACCGGCATCGTGAAGAACCGTCGCAGCAATGGCGATCACTACTGGGTCCGTGCCAACGCCACGCCCATGGTGGACGCGGGAACCACGGTGGGCTATCTGTCCGTGCGCACCTGCCCGACACGCCAGGAGGTCGACGCGACGAACAAGCTCTACGAACGCATGCGGGCCGATGCGGCTGCCGGCAAGAGCGTGCTGGGACTGCGGGCCGGTGCGGTGGTGCGGGTCGATGCCGTCGGCCGCCTGCTTCAGTGGCTGAAAGCGTCCACGGCACTCTCGGGCCTGGGGCTGCTGGTCGCGCCGGCGGCGGTCGCGCTCCTGGCGTCTCCGTTTGGCGTGCCGGTCGCCGCTTTCGCCGCGTTGGCGACGGCCGGAGCCGGCTGGTGGGCCCAGCGTCACTGGGTCAAGGCGTCAACGGCGGACGCCCAGGCGCAGGCCTTGCGGATGGCCGCCGGTGACCTGACCTCCGGCCAGGAGGATCCACCGGCGCAGTCCGGACATGAGCTGGACCGCGCGCTGGCCCAGCTCGCGGTGAACCTGCGCACGGTCGTGCGCGACACCCGGGGCCAGATGGGCTCTGTCGGCATCGCCGTGCAGGAGATCGCAGCCGCCAGCCAATCGCTGTCGGAGCGGACCGAGTCGCAGGCCAGCAGTCTTCAACAGACGGCGGCTTCGATGGAGCAGATCCACGGCAGCGTCGTGCAGACGGCCGAGACGGCGGCCATGGGCGCCGTCCTGGCGGGCGAGACGGCGCAGATGGCCCGTCGCAGCCACGAGTCGGTGGCGTTGGTGCGGGATGCGATGGAGTCGATCAGCGAGTCCTCTCGCCGAATCGGCGAGATCAGCCAGCTGATCGAAGGCGTTGCCTTCCAGACCAACATCCTGGCGCTGAACGCGGCCGTGGAGGCCGCGCGTGCCGGCGAGTCCGGGCGAGGCTTCGCCGTGGTCGCAGCCGAGGTCCGTGGGCTGGCTCAGCGCACGAGCCACGCGGCGCGCGAGATCAAGCAACTGATCGACGAGTCGGCATCCCGCGTCGCCATTGGTTCCGAACGCAGCGATGACGCCCACGCGCGCATGTCCGAAGTGCTCGCGGCGAGCGCTCGAATGGACGCGCTGATCGCCGGGATCGCGGGCGCGGCAAACGAGCAGAAGGGCGCCATGGCACAGGTCAACCAGGCTGTCACGCACCTGGATGACCTGACCCAGCAGAATGCCGCAATGGTCGAGGAGATGGCCGGAGCGGCGGCTTCGCTGGCCGGCCAGGTCGACGACGTCTCGCAGTCGATGCGACTGTTCCGCCTGCGCTCGGGCGACCGCACGGTGGCCGAGCAGGACGCCGTGGCACTGCGGCGCGTCGCCCTGGCCTGACGCGGCAAGGAGGACCACGATGACGACGACAGATTGCGCACCCCAGAGCGAGTTGCAGACGGTACTGGTCGTCGATGACTGTCCGATCACGGCTGCCGCGGCCGCGGCGTTGCTGGAGCCGCATGCTCGGGTGCTTGTGGCCAGCAGCGGCGAGCAGGCGTTGTCGCTGCTGGAGCGCGGCTGGGTCGACGTCGTGCTGCTCGACATCGGGCTCCAGGGCATCGACGGCGTCGAGACGCTGCGGCGCATCCGTGCCGAGCCGCGTCTGGCCGGCACCTCGGTGATGCTGGTCACGGCCGCCGAACCCACCGAGTACGAAGAGAGCGGGCTGGCACTTGGCGCGTCCGACTTCGTGCGAAAGCCGCTGCGCCCCGGTGTCGTCCTGCGGCGTGTCCTGAACCAGCTCGCCATCCAGCGCAGCCGCCATGAGCTTGCCGAACACAACCTTCGGCTTTCGCAGGAGATCGAGGCACAGCGGCGTGCCGGAACCGCGGTCGCGGACATGGGCCTGCAGGCGATCAGCAACCTTGCCGGCATCCGCGATCCAGAGACCGGCAACCACCTCATCCGGACGCAGCTGTACCTGCGCGCCTTGTGCGCGGACCTGCGAAATGACCCGCGCTGGGCACCGGTGATCACCGACGGGTTCGTCGAGACCCTCGTGAAGTCGGCTCCCATGCACGACATCGGCAAGGTGGGCATTCCGGATCGCATCCTTCTGAAGCCCGGGCCGCTCACCCCTTCGGAGTGGACGGTGATGCGTCAGCACGCCGCGCTCGGTGCGGACGCGCTGGAGCGGGCGCGGCGCGGCTGCAACTCACCCGGCAGCGAGTATCTGGAGATGGCATGTGTCATCGCCCGCCACCATCATGAGCGCTGGGATGGCAGCGGCTATCCCGATGCCCTTGCGGGCGAGGACATCCCGCTGCCGGCGCGCCTGATGGCCGTGGCGGACGTGTACGACGCCCTGATCTCGCGCCGCCCCTACAAGGAACCGATGGACGCCGCCGACGCTGCGCAGCTCGTGATCCAGGGCTCGGGCACGCACTTCGACCCGGACCTCGTGGCTGCCTTCATGCGCCAGCGCTCCGAGTTCGAGTGCATCGCCGCCAGGAACGCCGACGGCCCCGACGAGGTTCAGCTGCCGTGCGGTGCCAACCCATTCGCACCGACCTCCGTGCTGCGCCGCGCGGCATGAACGCTCGCCCGATCGCGTGGCTGGACCGCTGGCCCGTGCTGCTGGCGGCCTATGGGATCGCGGCGTTGCTGTGCCCGTCGCTGGACGAGGAGACCCTGCAGGTCGCGGCGATCTGGCTCCCGGCCGCCGTGGCCGCGACGGCCGTCTGGCGATCCGGTTGGCGCGTCCTGGTGCCCTTGCTGCCGGTGGCCGTCGCCGTGCACGTGATCGGGGGTCTCGAAGTCCTGCCTTCACTGGCGCTGGGCCTGGCCGACCTGGCCGCTGCCGCCGTGCTGGGTCACGCGCTGAGGCACTGGCAATTCCGCGGGGCGTTGACCTCGCGCCGGGAGGCCTGCCTGCTGCTGGGCGGTGCGCTCCTGGCGGCGCCGATCGGCGCGCTCCTGCGCACGCTGGCCGCGATTCTCATGCCCGATGCGCCGACTCTCGCCGTCGGGGCCGAGCACCTGATGCTGCACCACGGGGTCGCGCTCCTGCTCGGGTGGCTGGTGGGCATCCCGCCTTTGGTGATGCTGCTCAGCGGGGCCTTCCGGCTGGCCACGCCCCGTGGGAGTGGGGCCGAGCGGTCCGCCAGCGTCGCGCTGGCCCTGGCCTGGCCGCTGCTGGCACTCTCGGGGCAGGTGCCTGCGGTCAGCCCGGATGTCTCGACGGCCCTGATCCTGGTGTCCTTCGTGCCCCTGGCCTGGCTGGCGGTTCGGGCCGGCAATGCCTTCCTGTCCTCCATGGTGGTGCTGGCACTCGCCGTCGTCGCCAGCCTGGCGACAGCAGCCGGCTGGGGCCCGATCGCGGCCTCGGCGACGCCACTGGACGCCGCGGTTCCCTGGATGGGGCTCCTGGCGGCACAGGCCTCGGTGTCGCTGCTGCTGGGCGCCCTGTCGGCCGAGGCCGATGACAGCGAGACCCGGCTGCGCCAGATGTTCGCCCAGTCGAGCCAGCCCATGCTCAGCGGCACGCCGGATGGCCGCCTGATGGGAGCCAACACGGCGGCCCAAAGGCTGCTCGGCCTGACGGAGTCGGACCTTCAGGACCTCGGCGAAGCCGGCCTGTTCGATGAGCCGCCGGCAGCGCGTGCGGAGCGCCTGCAGCGGCGCCTGAATGCCGGCCAGGCGCGAGACGTGCTGCACGTCGCCAGCGGCGATGGCCGGGTGCTGCTGGTGGAAGCCAACAGCAGCACGTTCCGCAATCGAGGCGGGGCGATCCTGTGCTTCACCACCTTGCACGACGTCACCGACCAGGAACGCGCGCGGACGCAGCTGCAACGCAGCGAGGAGCGACTGCGGCTCGCGCTCGAAGGCGCCGTGCTCGGCATGTGGGAGTGGGACGGCGTCGCTCGTTCGATTCACCTCGACGAGCAGGCCTGCGCCATGATCGAATGTCCGTCCCAGCACGGCGACGACTGGATCCAGGTCAAGGCGCGACTGCCTGAGGATCAGCTGGCGGCCATCCGCGACGAGATCCGGAAGTCGGCCGCAAGCGACGGGGCGTTCCGATGCGAGTTCCGCATCGACAAGGCCCGGGGCGAACACCGCTGGCTGATGGCCACCGGGCGCATCCGTCGCGACGAGCGCGGCCGGCTGCGGCGGTGCAGCGGCATCCTGGCCGACGTCACCGAGCGGCGCCGCGACCGGCAGCAGCTCGCCGAGTCCTCGCTGGCGCTGGAGCAGGCCGTCGACGGCATCGCGATCGCCGATCTCGATGGCCGGGTTCGCTACGTCAATCCGGCGTGGGCCGGGATGCACGGTCTGCAGCCTGAAGAGGCGGTCGACAGCTCGTTGTCGTTGTTCCACAGCCCCCGTCAGCTGGTCGATCAGGTCCAGCCGGCGCTGGAGCGGATCCTTCGCGAGGGCAGCTTCGCCGGCGACGTCGGACACGTCGATCGCCAGGGTCGCGAGTTCACGACGTCGATGATGTGCACGCTGGTTCGCGGCCAGGACGGAGAGCCCGTCGGCATGCTGGCGATCGCGCGCGACATCACCGAGCTGCTGGAAGCGCGCCAACGCCTGGAGCTGGCCAACGAGCGCCACGAGCGGGTGCTGCGCGGGCTGCACACGCCGGTGGTCATCGTCGACCGGGACGGGCGCGTCAGCTTCCGCAACAACAGCTTCACGCGCCTGATCGGTTGGACCGAGGCCGAGGTGCCGGACCTTCCGGCCTGGTTCGCGCGCACCGTGCCCGACCCGCAGCAGCGCACCGTGGTCGAGGCTGCAAGGCGGAGCGCGATCCAGCAAGCGCTGCTGGAGGGCCGCGATCCCGACAAGGTCGTGCGCAGCGTGCGCTGCCGTGACGGTGCCGACCGAGTGCTCGAGATGTCCGCGACCCGGGTCGGCGACGATCTGGTCGTCACCATGGTCGACCTGACCGAGCTGCGCGCCGCGGAGCAGGCGCTGGTCACCAGCGAGGCCTGCCTGCGCGAGGGCGAGCGCCTGGCCGGCAGTGGGGCGTGGCGTGCCGATGCCTCCGGACATCGGCTCCACGTCACGCCCGGATTGCGAGCGCTGCGGGGCTGGTCCGACGACCACCAGCCGACGCTGGCGGAACTGAAGTCCTGGCTCATGCCGGTTGGCGCAGCGTCGGGTCTCGAGGCTGGCGAGACCCCCATCCTGGACGCCCACGGAACCCGGCGCTGGATCGAGTACCGCGTTCTTCACGATGCCGAGGGCAGCCAGATCGGCGTGGTGCAGGACATCTCCCTGCGCCGGGCCAGCGATCTCGAGCTGCACGCCTACCGGACGGAACTCGAGCAGCGGGTGGCCTTGCGCACGGCCGAACTGGCCCACGCCAACGACGAGCTGGTGCTGGCCCGCGATTCGGCCGAGGCGGCCAACCGAGCCAAGAGCGCGTTCCTGGCCAACATGAGCCACGAGATCCGCACGCCGCTGAACGCGATCATCGGCCTGGCGCACCTGCTGCGACGCGCGATCCCGGATGGAGCGGCACGCGAGCAGTTGCGGCAGGTCGACGCGGCCGGCCGCCACCTGCTACAGATCGTGAGCGACGTTCTCGATCTTTCCAAGATCGAGGCCGGCGGCATGACGCTGGCGGTGGCCGAGATGCAGCCGGCCGAGGTGGCCCGACGCTGCGTCGAGTTGCTGACCCTGCGCGCAGGCGAGAAGGGTCTTCGGCTGGTGCTTCGCTGTGCTCCGGAAGTGCCGGCCTGGGCCCTGGGCGACGCCTTGAGGATCGAGCAGATCCTGATCAACCTGATCGGCAACGCCATCAAGTTCTCCGACCGCGGGGAGATCCGGGTCGAGATCGATGCCGGTCCGGCTGACGCGCGTGGCGCCTTCACGCTGCACCTCGCGGTCATCGACGAGGGCATCGGCCTGAGCGTGGCGCAGCAGGCCCGGCTGTTTCAACCTTTCGTCCAGGGCGACGAGATGACGGCTCGCCAGTACGGTGGCACCGGGCTCGGCCTGTCGATCGTGCAGCGACTGGCCCGGATGATGGGCGGGCAGGCGGCGGTGCAGAGCACTCCAGGTGCGGGCAGCCGCTTCACCGTCGACCTGGTCCTGCGCGTCGGGACGCCAGGCGCAGAGTCCTCGGCGTCCGGGCCCACGGCCGCGACCCCCACGACGTTGCGGCCGCGCCGCATTCTCCTGGCCGAGGACAACGCGATCAATCGCGAAGTGGCGCTGGAACTGCTGCGGGGTTGGGGCTACGAGGTCGACAGCGTCGACGACGGCCAGGCCGCGCTGCAGCGGGTGACCGAGGGCGGATACGGGCTGGTCCTGATGGACGTGCAGATGCCCAAGCTCAACGGACTCGACGCCACGCGGCTGATCCGCCGCCAGTTCGCCAGCGAGGTGCTGCCGATCGTCGCGATGACGGCCAACGCGTTCCACGAGGATGTCCGGGCGTGCCGCGATGCGGGCATGGACGCCCATCTGTCCAAACCGATCGAGCCCGCACGCCTGCGGGCGATGGTGGCACGCTGGATTTCGCCCCCTGTGCTTGAAGAGTCACCGCCGTCGCGGAAGGCACGCGATCCGGTCGATCTCGCGGCACGTGCCCTGGGCGTCGACCGTCAAGCCGGCATCGCCGCCGTGGGCAACGATGCCAGGACATGGGCGCGCCTGGTCGGCATGTTCCGCCAGCAGCACGGGGGCGACGCCGAACGGCTGCTGGCGCCGGACGCGCAGCCGGACGTCGGTCGCCGCCAGATGCACCGGTTGAGGGGAGCCGCTTCGACGCTCGGCATGGTGAACGTGCATCGAGCCGCACGGGTGCTGGAGTCGGCACTGCGGGCCGAGCCGCCGCCGAGTGCGCTCCAGCGCGAGATCGGAGCCCTGCAGCAGGCGTTGGACGCGCTCGCCCTGGTCGACCTGGAGCCGCCTGCGCCGTCGGCGCCAGAGTCGCAGGACCCGGCGCAGCTGATCGACCGGCTTCGGGCCCTGCTTGCCGCGGGTGACAGCGCCGCGGTCCGCCACTGGCAGCGCCACGAGGCGGTGCTGCGCCCGCTCCTCGGCGACCGGGCCGACGCGCTGGCGGCCCATCTCGGGCGATACGAGCTCGGGCCTGCCCTGGCGACGTTCGATCGACCCGACGCCGGAGTCCGCTAACCTCGGGCCATGCCCGCTCCGATCGCGCTGGCCCCCCTGCAAGGCCCGGTGTTCCGCAGCCTCTGGCTGACCTGGCTGGCCGCGAACCTCACGATGTGGATGAACGACGTCGCAGCCGCCTGGCTGATGACGTCGCTCACCTCCAACCCGGTGCTCATTGCGCTGGTCCAGACCGCGTCGACGTTGCCGGTCTTCCTGCTCGGCCTGCCCAGCGGCGCGATGGCCGACATCCTGGACCGCCGGCGCTGGTATGCCGCGACCCAGCTCTGGGTGGCTTTGGTGGCCCTGATGCTCGCCGCGCTGGCGCTGGCCGGTGCGCTGACGGCGCCGCTGCTGCTGCTGCTGACCTTTGCCAACGGCATCGGCCTGGCCATGCGCTGGCCGGTGTTTGCCGCGATCGTGCCGACCGTGGTCGACCGGGCGCAACTGCCGCAGGCGCTGGCCCTCAACGGCATCGCGATGAACCTGTCGCGGGTCATCGGTCCGGTCCTGGCCGGGGCGTTGATCTCGCTGGTCTCGCCGGCGGCGGTGTTCGTGCTCAATGCCCTGCTGGCCGCCGCTGCGTTTGTCGTCATCCTGCGCTGGCAGGCGCCGCGGCGCGCCAGCGCGCTGCCCGGCGAGCGCTTTGTCGGCGCGATGCGCGTCGGCCTGAACTTCGCACTCCAGTCGCCGCGGCTCAAGGGGGTGCTGCTGAGGGTGTTCCTGTTCTTCCTGCAGGCGTCGGCGCTGGCGGCGCTGCTGCCGCTGGTGGCCAAGCAACTGCACGGTGGCGGTCCGGGAACCTTCACCTTGATGCTGTCGGCGCTCGGTTTCGGCGCCATCGTCGCGGCGCTGCTGTTCCCGCGCTGGCGCGAGCGTTTCGACCGCGACCAGTTCGTGCTCATCGGCACCCTGGTGCATGCCGCGCTGAGCGTGTTGATCGTGCTCGTCGGCGAGCTCTGGCTGGCGCTGCCGGCGATGGTGGTGCTGGGCATGGCCTGGATCTCGGTGGCCAACACCCTGGCCGTCGCGGCCCAGGCGGCCTTGCCCGACTGGGTGCGGGCACGGGGCATGTCGATCTACCAGATGGCACTGATGGGTGGCGCGGCGGCGGGCTCGTTGCTGTGGGGTCAGGTGGCCAGCCTGACCAGCGTCAGGACCTCGGTTCTGGTGGCGGCCATTGCCGGCTGCCTGGCACTGGCCGTGACCCGCCGCATCGCCCTGGAGATGGGCCGTACGCCCGACTTCACGCCTTCGCCCATGCCGGCTTCCGTGCCCGAGCCGGCGTTCGACATCGCGCCCGAGAGCGGCCCGGTGATGGTGACGATCGCCTACCAGATCGATCCGACGCGAGCCGAGGCGTTTTCCGCGGTGATGCAGCGCACCCGGCGGGCGCGGCTGCGGCAAGGGGCGCTGTCCTGGGGCCTGTTCCGCGACACCACCGATCCGGGCCGCTTCGTCGAGTACTTCGTCGACGAGAACTGGCTCGAGCATCAGCGCCGGCTCGAACGCTTCACGGCCTTCGATGCCGGACTGCGGGACGAGCGCATGGCGTTTCACCTCGGCCCCGAGCCTCCGGTGCTTCGGCGCTACCTGGCCGAAGGCGAAGGCACCGACACGCCTTGAAGATACCGCCCCCCGGTTCGCGGGGGTGAACCCCCGTCCGCGGGACAGGCCGCGCTCGACAGGCACCGTGGCCACGCCTCAAGATCGGGTCTAAACCTGACGAGGCATCCCGATGACCCGCATTTCGCTCGCCCTTTCAACGCTGGCCCTGACCGCAGGTCTCGCCGGTCCGGCGTTTGCAGCGCTGCCCTTCGGCACGCTGAGCTTCGTCGAGCGGACCGGCACGGTGACCGCCGACCAGACCATCCCGATCATGATGCGCCTGACACTGGACGCCGACTCGCCGGCGTTCAACTTCAGCAGCGACCCGTTGACCGGCTTCGACCCGGAAGACATTCCGACCGAGGGCCAGTTCTACAACCCCGATACCCAGCAGTACGAGCCTCGTCCATTTGCCGAGGTCACTGGGGCCTACCTGAACACCTACTACGCGTGCCAAGGCGACTTCACCAACGTGTGCAGTCCGAGCGTGAACTACAGCTTCGAGTTCAACAGCAGCAGTTCGCCCGGTCACCCGTCGATCAACGGCCTTGACTCCTTCACGCTCAATCCGGGCGAGAGCTTCGAATACACCTTCGGCTACTTCGTGCCCGCAGCCGGTGGCGCGACGCCCGGGGTCTACCGCTGGAACGGCACGGCTGTGACGATCAACTTCCGTGGTCTCGATGCCGACGGCAACTTCCTGTCGACTTTCGGCACCTCCGAGATCAGTACCGGGTTTTCGCTCGATCCCAGCTTTGCGTTCGAGCGCACCGTGACCGCGATCCCGGAGCCCGGCACCTGGGCGCTGATGGGCCTGGGCCTGTTCGGCATCGCAGCAGCGGCACGCCGCCGTCGCTTGACCCACTGATCCAGTGCCGATGGCGGATCGGGTCAGAATGGCCCGATGAGCACGCCGCCCACCCCCTCCGCCACCCCCTTCGACTGGAACGCCGGCTACTTCAGCCGGCGTTCGCCTTTGTTCGCGCGCAACGTCGTCTCGACCTCGCACCCATTGGCGGCGCAGGCGGGGCTGGCGATGCTCCAGCGCTGTGGCAATGCCATCGACGCCGCCATCGCCACTGCTGCCGCGATGACGATCTGCGAGCCCTGCAGCAACGGCCTGGGCTCGGACCTCTTCTGCATCTTCTGGGACGGCACGCAGCTGCACGGCCTGAACGCCAGCGGCACCGCGCCGGCGGCCTGGACGCCGGATTACTTCGGCGGTCGCTACGGCAGCGCCTCGACAGCGCCGCCCAAGCGCGGCTGGGACTCCGTCACCGTGCCGGGCGCGGTGGCCGGCTGGGTGGCGTTGCACGGCAAGGCCGGATCGCTGCCGTTTGCCGACCTGCTGGAGCCGGCGATCCGCATCGCCGAGCGCGGCTACGCGGTGCCGACCATCGTGCAGCAGAAGTGGGCCAACGCCGCTGCGCTGCCCGAGCTGACCGCACAGCCAGGTTTTGCCGAGGCCTTCTTGCCCCACGGTCGCGCGCCCGAGGTCGGCGAGCGGTTCGCCTTTGCGGCGGCGGCACGTGCACTGCGGGCGATCGCGGCCACAAAGGGCGAGGCCTTCTACCGCGGCGAGATCGCCTCGGCCATTGCCGCGCATGCCCGTGAACACGGGGGCTCGATGACCGAGGCCGACCTGGCCGGCTACGCGCCGCAGTGGGTCGGCACGATCGAGCAGGCCTTTCTCGGCCACGAACTGCACGAGATCCCGCCCAACGGCCAGGGCATCGCGGCGCTGATCGCGCTGGGCATCCTGAAGCACTTCGACGTCGCCCACCTGCCGGTCGACGGCGTGGCCAGCCAGCACCTGCAGATCGAGGCGATGAAGCTGGCGTTTGCCGACGTCTACCGGCATGTCGGCGATGCCGCGACGATGTCGCTGAGCCCGGCACAGATGCTGGACCCGGTCTACCTCGAGTCGCGCGCCCGGCTGATCGACACCCGGCGCGCGCAGGACTTCGGTCCTGGGCACGGTCCCCAGGGCGGCACGATCTACCTGACCGCCGCCGACGAAGCCGGCCGCATGGTCAGCCTGATCCAGAGCAACTACATGGGCTTCGGCTCGGGCATCGTTGTGCCGGGCTGGGGCGTCAGCCTGCAGAACCGGGGCCACGGCTTCACGCTCGAAGCCGGCCGCGCCAACCGCGTCGGCCCGGGCAAGCGACCGTTCCACACCATCATCCCGGCCTTCCTGACGAAGGGCGGTGTGCCGCAGATGAGCTTTGGCGTGATGGGTGGCGACATGCAGCCGCAAGGCCACTTGCAGACGCTGGTTCGCATGCTCGCCTACCACCAGCATCCCCAGGCCGCCTGCGACGCGCCGCGCTGGCGCTTCAACGCCGGCATCGTCAACGTCGAGCCCGGATTCGATGCCGCCACGGCGCAAGGCCTGGCCGACATGGGCCACCGCATCGAGGCGTTTTCCGACAGCTACCAGGACTACGGTGCCGGCCAGTTCATCTGGCGCCTGGGCGACCCCGCGATCGAAGGCTATGTCGCCGCCAGCGATCCGCGCCGCGACGGGGCGGCCGTGGGGTTCTGACGCACCTCGTCGTCAGGTGGACAAAGGCGCCCGGCCTCGACACCGGGCGTTCCGATCGTGAGCCCAGCCTTCAGAAGACCAGCCGGAGGTCGTCTGTCACCACACCAAGGTCGACAAATCGAGAGCCGCTGCGGTCCGACGTGCCCAGGCGGATCCGGTAGCCGCCATAGTCCAGCTCAGGCAGGGCCTCCAGCGCGGCCTGCAGACGTCCCCGGGTGACCCCCGGCCCGCTGCGACGCAGGCCTTCGAGCAGCACGCGTCCTGCGACATAGCCTTCCAGGATGGTGTAGTTGGCTTTCACTTGGGGCGACAAGGCGGCCAGGTCGGCGTGGAACTCACGGTGGAACTGGAGGTGGTTCTTCCGGGGCTGTGGCAGCACCTGGATGAGGATCAGGCCGGGCGCATGCTCCTTCAGGTCGGCCACCAGGCGCGATCCGGCGAACGAACTGGTGGCGAACTGGCCGCCGTAGCCGCGGGCCCGCATCCCGCGCACGATGTTCACGATCGGCTTGGCGTTGCTGATGAACACGACGATCTGCGGCTGCGAGGCCATCAGCTTGTCGACCTGGGGCGTGAAGTCCGCTGCGTTGCGGTTCAAGCCGACCACCGTGGCCGCACTGAGGCCGTTCCGGGCCAAGGCGCCTGTCATCGCCCTGAGGTTGGCCGGTCCGACATCGTCCAGGTAGGCCAGCGCCACGCGCTTGTAGCCCAGTCGGGCGACGTGGCCGATGATCTTGGCCATCTCGTCGTCGTAGCCCGCCCGCGTGTGGAAGACATGCGGGTTGGCGGCCTCGCGGATGCCCATGTTGCCGGTGGCCGGTGACAGCATGGGCACGCGCATCTGCTGGAGGTAGGCCAGGCTGCCTTCGGTCCCCGCGCCGCTGGTGTAGCCGATGAGGCCGACGACGTTGTCGACTTCGACCAGCTTGCGGGTGTTGACCAGAACGGCGTCGCGTTTTCCGCCATCGTCTGCCGTGACCAGCCGCACGGGGCGGCCACTGATGCCGCCCCTGGCGTTGGCGGCCGCCAGAGCGGCTTCGATGCCGGTCCTGACGTCCCGGGCGTACTCGGCCTGTCCGCCGGTGAAGCCACCACTCTGGCCGACGAGGATGGCGGATGTCGGGACGACGGTCTGCGCCTGTGCGAGGGCCGATCCCGTCGACGACAGCAGAAGCCAGGCCGCTGCGACAACACCGAGACGGCCGAGAAGACGGTGGTTCATGGGGGTCCGTAATGGGTCGGGATCGGGCCGGTCAAGGACCCGAGGAAGGCGACGATGTCGGCCACGTCGGCGGCGGGCAGGTTCCGCCCCAGCTGCACCTCGGCCATCACGCGAACGGCGTCCTCGAGCGTGGCCACCGAGCCGTCATGGAAGTAAGGTGCGGTCTTGCCCACATTGCGCAGCATCGCCACCCGGAACACGTACCGGTCTTCCTCCTTCTTGGTTGCATTGAACCGGCCCAGATCGGCCGGGCTGGAACCCGTCGCCAGCCAGTAGTCCCGGGTGATGCCGAATTTCTGCAGGCCATTGCCGCCCAGCAGCGGACCGCTGTGACAGGCCACGCAGCCGTTGGCCACGAACTTGTCCAGGCCGGCCAGTTGCTGCCGACTCAGCGCCGAGTTGTCGCCGGCCAGGAAGCTGTCGAAGGGCGCCGGATTGCGCAGCGTGCGCTGATACACCGCCAGCGCCTTGGCGTAGTTGGCCGGGTTGACCGGGTCCGCCTGCCCCGGGAAGGCGCCGGCAAACGCCGGCTCGTAGCCGAATCGGCGCAGCAATGGGACCATGTCTGCGGCCGAGGGCATGCCCATGGAACCCGTGATCGAACGCTCGGCCTGGTGTTCGCCGTCCCTGCGGTCGCCGTACCAGCGCAGGCTGCTCTGGTCCTGGGCCATGAACATCGGCTGCGAGTGCAAGGTGGTGGGCTGGCCCTTGGCGTTGATGGAGAGCTTGCGGGCGTCCGAACTCCAGGCCGAGACGGTGTGGCAGCTCGCGCAGGCGGTCTTGCCGTCCAGCGACAACCGCGTGTCCCAGAACAACGCTCGCCCCAGCACGGCCTGCGGGGCCGACACCTCGGCCGCGGTCACCGGTGCAACCTGCCCCGTCAGGGGTGCCACCCGTGCACGCAGGTCCTGGACCGCGATGCGGTCGGGGTCGGACGCGCAGCCCGACAACGTGATGACGCTCGCCAACAAGCCGAACAGGACTGCCGTGCACTTCACCATGGGGGCCTTTCGCTGGAACATGAGACCCGCATCCCGGGGCGATACGCCGGGCCGCGGACGGACAACCCGCACACAGAGGGGCGATGGCTCGATTCCGTACAGGCCATGCCACTTTGGGGCGTCCTGCCGAGTCGCCTTCGATGCAGTCTCTCAGTCGGGATGCAGCGCCAACAAGTCCGAAGTCGAAACCGAAGTTGAGAAAGTGTTTCGGTGCATGGCACCGTAGTCGCGTCACCGTTGCGGAGCAGTCGACCTGGGGCTGGTCGCGCATCGCCCGTTATTCTGTTGAGCGTGACCCCTCTGCCGACTGCACGCCTTGACTCCCCGCGCGACGACGAAGATGCGGATGGTTCCTGAGCGGCCGACCCAGCGCGCGCTCGCCGTCGGTCTGGCGCTGGCCGGCCTGGGTGCGATCGCGTTTTCCGGCAAGGCGATCATCGTCAAGCTGGCGTACCGGCATGGTGTCGATGCGGTCACGCTGATCATGCTGCGCATGCTGCTGGCGCTGCCGCTGTTCGTGGCGCTGGCCTGGTGGGCCGGGCGTGGCAAGCCGGCGTTGACCGGGCGCGACCGGCTGGCGGTGCTGGGCCTGGGCTTCAGCGGCTACTACCTGGCGAGCTTCCTGGACTTTGCCGGCCTGCAATACATCACCGCCAGTCTCGAACGGCTGATCCTGTACCTCAACCCGACCCTGGTCCTGCTGATCGGCGTGTTCGCCTTCGGTCACCGGGTGCGGGCTCGGCAGTGGCTGGCGCTGGCGGTCAGCTATGCCGGCGTGCTGCTGGTCTTTGGCCACGAGGTCCGGCTCGAAGGCTCGGCCACCGCGCTCGGCTCGGCCCTGGTGCTGGCCAGTGCGGTCAGCTACGCCGTGTACCTGGCGGCCAGCGGCCAGGTCGTGCAGCGCCTGGGGTCGCTGCGCCTCACCGGCCTGGCCACCAGCGTCGCCTGCGTGCTGTGCATCGTGCAGTACCTGGTGCTGCGGCCGGTCGGGCTGGCTTTCGAGCAGCCGGCGCCGGTGTGGTGGCTGAGCCTGCTGAACGCGACGCTGTGCACCTTCGTGCCCGTGCTGGCGGTCATGATGGCCATCGAGCGCATCGGCGCGACGCTGGCCGCGCAAATGGGCATGATCGGCCCGCTGGCGACGCTGGCGATGGGGGTGGTGGTCCTGGGTGAGCCGATGAACGCCTGGATCGCCGCGGGGACGGCGCTCGTGCTGGTCGGCATCTGGCTGCTGGCCCGGGCACGTTGATCGGGGCTTGCGGAGGGCAGGGCATGAAAGTGGCAGCGGTACGCTTGTTTTTCGACGACCTGGCGGCGGCGGTGCCGTTTTATGCCCGCACGCTGGGCCTGCCGTTGAAGTTCGGTGCCGCCGAAGACGGCTTTGCCGTGTTCGACGGCGGTGGCGTCGATCTGGTGCTCGAGTTCGTGCCCGACAACGCGCCCGAGGACGAGCGCGTGCTGGTGTCGCGCTTCACCGGCATCTCGCTCAAGGTCGACGACGTGCAGGCCGAGTACCGACGGCTGCTGGACGCCGGCACCCGGTTCGACGGCGTGCCCGAAGAACAAGCCTGGGGCGGCTGGCTGGCGACACTCGTCGATCCGGGTGGCAACCAGCTTCAGCTCGTGCAGTACCCGACCCCGAACCTGGGTTGACGCGACCGCCTGCAAGCGAACGCAGGCCCGAACCGAATCACCGACACGAAGGAAGACGCTCGAATGGACATGGGAATTGCGGGCCGCTGGGCCCTGGTGTGCGCGGCGAGCAAAGGACTGGGTCGCGGCTGCGCACAGGCGCTGGTCGCCGAAGGCGTGAACGTCACGATCACCGCGCGCGGCGACGAGGCCTTGCAGCGCACCGCCGCCGAGCTGAGGACCCTGAACCCCGCGGTCGAGGTGCGGGCGGTGGCCGGCGACATCACCACCGAGGCCGGTCGCGCTGCGGCGCTGGCGGCGTGCCCGCAGGTCGACATCCTGGTCAACAACGCCGGCGGGCCGCCGCCGGGCGACTTCAGGCAGTGGGACCGCGAGCGCTGGATCGCCGCGCTCGACGCGAACATGCTGAGCCCGATCGCGTTGATCAAGGCGGTCGTCGACGGCATGGCCGAGCGCGGCTTCGGGCGCATCGTCAACATCACGTCGGCTGCGGTGAAGGCCCCGATCGACGTCCTGGGGTTGTCCAACGGCGCGCGCAGCGGCCTGACCGGCTTCGTGGCCGGTGTCGCCCGCCAGAGCCGACTCGCCGGCCGCAACGTGACGATCAACAGCCTGCTGCCCGGCCCCTTCGACACCGACCGCCTGCGCACCACCACCGAAGGCGCGGCCAAGGCCAGTGGACAGGACTTCGCTGCCGTCTGGGCCGCGCGCATGAAGGCCAACCCCAGCCAGCGCTTCGGCTCGGCCGCCGAGTTCGGAGCGACATGCGCGTTCTTGTGCAGCGTGCATGCGGGCTACATCACCGGGCAGAACCTGCTGCTTGACGGTGGTGCCTACCCAGGCACGTTCTGACCGACCCGGCCTTGTCGCCCGCGAGCCTGTTGCCGCTGGCCGACGCGGCCCTGCGCGGCGCGTTGATCGTCCTGTGCCTGCTGCTGGTCTGGCGCCTGGGCCACGAGCACCGCACGCTGGTTGCCTCCAAGGTCGGACGCGGGTTGCTGCTGGGCCTGGCCGTGCAGGCGCTGGGCTCGCTGCCGGTGCTGGAAGCCGGGCTGCCCTGTGCCTGGCAGGTGCCGCTGGTGGCCGTCGCGGTGGCCAATTCGGTGCTGTTCTGGCTGCTCGCTCGGGCGCTGTTCGACGACGGCTTCGTGCTGCGCCGACGGGACGCCGCGCTCTGGCTGGTAACGGCGCTGTGTGCTTTTGGCATCTGCCGCGACGCGCCTTGGGAGTCGCTGGCGGGCCCATGGCTGCGCGCCGGGCTGCGCTGGCTGCCTCTGATGTTCGCGGTTGCGGCGCTGTGGACCGCGGCACGCCATTGGGCCAGCGACCTGGTCGAGCCCCGCCGCCGTCTGCGTGCGGTGGTGGTCTGGGGCGGTGGTGTCTACACGGTGGTGCAGGCGATGGCGCGACTCGAGGCATCGCACGGCCAACTGGTCGGCGCCGCGGCCTTGGCCGACGTGCTGGCCTTGCTGCTGTTGATCGGCATGGTCGCGGCTCGATTGCTGCGGGCCAGCGGCGACGCCCGCTGGCTGGGCGCATCCGACGCAACCGTGCCCGCTCAGGAGCCTGGGTGGCCGTCGCTGACCTTGCCGCCCGAGGCGCAGCGGCCAGTGACCGGAGCCGCCTTTGACACGGTCCTTGGCACGGCCCCTGACACAGCCCTTGACACCCCCCTCGACCCGGCCGACGAACGCCTGGCCGCGGCGCTGGAACTGGCCATGGCTCCCGACAGCCCCAAGGCGGCCTGGCGCGCCGAGGGCCTGACGCTGGCGGCCCTGGCGTCTCGGCTGGCGGTGCCCGAGTACCGCCTGCGTCGCCACATCAACCAGCGGCTCGGGCACCGGAACTTCAACGCCTACGTCAACGGCCTGCGCATTGCGGCGGCTCAGCAGGCGCTGGTCGATCCGGCCTTGGCGGGGCGGCCGATCCTGAGCATCGCGCTGGATCTCGGATTCGCCAGCATTGGACCCTTCAACCGCGCCTTCAAGGCCATCACCGGCCTGACGCCAGGCGATTTCCGCCAGCAGGCCGTGCCCAAGCGCGCCGATTCCTGAAATCGGCGCTGTTTGCACGAGGCGTTTGCGGTTTTCGGCCAGACCGGCCGCGGCGCCGTCGGCAATCTTGCCGGCGTGCCGCGGGATGGCCTGCGGCGGCTGAAGGACCTGACATGAAGCTCTCGATCGCACGCCTGCTGACGCTTGCCGGCTTGTCGTTTTGTGCCACAGCCTGGGGCGCCATGGGCGTCACGACCCTGGCCGAATCCGGCGAATGGGCCCCGGTGACGGTGTTCTACCCCACGGTCGAGGCTGAGCGACCACAGCGCCGGGGTCCGTTCGAGTTGCAGTTTGCGGCCGACGCCGTGCCGGCGCGCGGCAACGGCCGCCTGGTCGTGATCTCCCATGGCTCGGGGGCGTCGCCCTGGGTCCAGACCGACATCGCGCGCGCCTTTGTCGAGGCCGGCTTCGTGGTCGCCTTGCCGTGGCACCGCGGCGACAACTTCCAGAGCCACGCCGATGTCGGACCCGTCAGCTGGGAACGGCGGCCGCTGGAGGTGTCCGCGGCGATCGACCGCCTCGGCGCGGACCCTCGATTTGCACCGCTTCTGGCCCTGGACCGGGTTGGACTCTGGGGCATGTCCGCGGGGGGACACACCGCTTTGGCCATGGCCGGCGGGCGCTGGTCGCCGGCCGAGTGGGCGCGGCACTGCCAGGCGCGTCTGGAGGACGATTTCCACGGTTGTGTCGGCCTGGTCACGAGGCTGCGCGGCAACGCGATGGACGGCTTGAAGAAGGCAGTAGCCAGGATCGTGATCCGCATTCGTTTTGGTGGCGACGATCGCTGGCGGCAGCACCACGACCCACGCATCGCCGTGGCGGTGGCGGCGGTCCCGCTGGCCTCGGACTTCGACGTGTCCGGCTTTGCCACCGCGGGCATTCCGCTGGGCCTGGTCCGCAGCGGCGCCGACCTCTGGCTGCCGACGGCCTTGCATCTGGATCGCGTCCTGGCGGCTTGCACGCGCTGCGAACTGCTGGCCGACGTGCCCGACGGCGGACATGGCCTGTGGCTGTCGCCGTTGCCCCCCGGCTTGACGGGTCTGGAGGCCGACCTGATCCTGGATCCGCCAGGCTTTGGCCGCCCCGCACGGCGCGGCGAACTTGCCGCCGCCCACGACCGTATCGTCGCGTTTGTCGCCCGCCATGTCCTTGCGGCACCGGGCGCGCCGCAGCTGCCGCCCTGAGCGTGGGCACCCGCGGCCCGGACCCGACCGGCGGGAAAACTGCACGAGATCGGTAGAAACCCGAGGCCTGGTACGCGGCCGCTGAAGCCCGTGTGACGCCATGCACAGCGGGTTCTGGCCTGGACGAGGAGACTGCTGGACATCGAAACCCGAGTCCGAAAGCCCCGATGAGCCTGATCCGTACCACCGCTGCCGCTGCGGCCCTGTTGACGCTTGCCGCAACGGCATACGCTGGCCCGATGTTGAACCAGCCGATCCCGGCGGGTGCCACCGTCGAGGACTTCTCCAGTTTCCACGGCGCCATCAATGGCAAGAGCGTGCTTGGCGGCCTCGGCACCTTCACGGGAACCGGCACCGTCTACCGCGAAGGCAGTGGCGAGAGCACGCTGCAAGGCGCCAACAACGCCGTCGGCTACTGGCTGGTGTCAGGCCTTTCCGCGCAGCCGTTCTCCGGCACCGGCAACTGGCTGAACTTCGGCAACGGCCAGAGCGCCGTGCTCGACTTCGCGACGCCGATGGCCTACATCGGCTTTCTGTGGGGCTCGGTGGACAGCCACAACTTCATCGAGATCGTCGATGCCGGCCAGGTCGTCAGCTTCCGCGGCGGCAACGGCGGGCTCGCCAACGGCCAGGTGGCCGGTGGCTCGGGCGACCGTTTTGCCGAGCAGTACTTTGCCTACAGCGGCCAGTCGATCACGAGCCTGAAGTTCCGCTCCGCGGGCACGGCCTTCGAGCTCGACCGCCTGACCACCGTCAACGCGGTGCCCGAGCCCGGCTCGCTGATGCTGGTGCTGGCCGGCCTGGGCGCGGTCGGCTTTGTTGCCCGCCGGCGCAAGACGATCGGCGGCTAGCGCGGTCACGAGGGCAGCGCCAGAACGAGCAAGGTCTCGCGGGCGCGGCCCTTGATCAAGGCCCGGACGATGCCCGGGGCCGCCACGCGCTGACGGCGATGCCGCCGACGATCAGCGCAAACGCCACGGCGTGATACGGCTGCGGCGCTTCGCCCAGCACTGCAGCCGACAGCACGGCCGCAAACAGGGGCGTGAGGTTGTTGAAGAACGAGGCCAGCGCCGGCCCGCCTTCGGCCACGCCCAGGCCCCAGGCCCGGTAGGCCAGGATCGAGGCACCCAGCGACACATACAGCAGGGCTGCAACGGTCCAGCCGGTCCAGTGGATCGGTGCTGCGCCCAGGGCCTGTTCGCCGACGGTGAAGGCACTCGCCGCGACCAGGCCGAACAGCGTCTGCACCAGCAGCAGGCCGGCCCAGTCCCAGCCGTCTTCGGGCCGCGGCCGGGCCTCGCCGCGCATGTGCGCCGGGGGCCGGGCCAGCAGCCAGGAGTAGAACGCCCAGCCGATGGTCGCGACGAGGATGTAGATGTCGCCCGGAACCAGCCGCACCGCGGCCAGCGTGGCCAGAGACCCGCGGGCAATCACCACCAGCACGCCAATGCCTCCGATGGCCGCGCCGGCAAGCTGACGCCGTGTCGGCCGCTCGCCGAAGAACAGCGCGCCGACGGCCAGCATCCACACCGGCATGCTCGCGGCGACCAGGGTCACGTTCATCGGCGAACTCGTCACCAGCGCCAGGTACTGCAGCGAGTTGTACAGGCCCACGCCGAGCAGCCCGAGCACGGCGAGGTACCGCCACCGCACGGCAATGCGCGACCAGGGCCGCAGCGCACGCCAGGCCAGTGGCAGCAGGATCAGCGCCGTCAAGGCCCAGCGCATCAGGTTCAGCGTCAGCGGCGGCACCTCGCCGGCCATCAGCCGGCCGACCACGGCATTGCCCGCCCACAGCAGCGGGGCGGTCGTCAGCAGCAGGGCCAGGCGCGGTGTCAGCTTCATGGGGATCGGTTACTCGGGGCGCGCGGTGCCGCAGTTCCAGCAGACCTCGAAGGGTCCGTCGACCCATTCGCCGCAGCCGGCGCAGCCGAAGCGCCGCCACGGCGGATGCTGCAGCTCGGCCAGCATGGCCGTCGCGGCATCGAATCCGCTGGCGTCGGCAATCCAGATCTCGGGCAGGGCCTGGTCGGGCGGGATCTGGCCGGCAATGGCGCAGGCATTGGCGCGTTGGACGCTGGCCGGAAAGCCCGCCGCCGTGAGCTGGTCGGCCCACAGGGTGGCCAGGGCGAGGTTGGGGGCTTGGGCCAGGCGTTTCATGCAGCGGCGATGATGAGGCCATGGGCGGCCCCGCAATCCCCGCGTTTCTCGGCATCCCCCCGCAGGTGCTGGCCGATGCGGTGTTGCTGCTGCATGCGGCCTTCGTGCTCTGGGTCACGATGGGCGTGCTTGCGGTCTGGCGCTGGCCGCGCCTGGCGCTGCTGCATCTGCCGGCCCTGTGCTGGGGCGTGTGGATCATCGGCAGCGGCGGCATCTGCCCGTTGACGCCGCTGGAGAACGCGCTGCTTGCCGCCGCCGGCGAGTCGGGTTATCGCGGCGGCTTCATCGAGCACTGGGTCCAGCGGCTGGTCTACCCGCCGGGCCTGCAGCGCTGGCACCAGGCGGTGATGGCGGCGGTGCTGGTCGTCGTCAACGTGGGGGTGTACGGCCGGCTGCTGTGGCGTCGGCCGAGGACCGGGCACCGAAGGCGAGCGTCCCGCCCTGGACCAGCAGCCGATGCGGCACCGCCTGCGGGTCCACCGGCTGGCCGTTGAACCGCAGTCCGACTCCGCTGTCGCGGACGATGCGCAGGCGCTTGCCGCCCGGCAGCACCAGGCTGGCGCTGCGGGCCAGCGGCAGGCCGGCCACGTACAGGCCACTCGCCGGCTGGACCGGGTACAGGCCGAGCATCGCAAACACGTACCAGGCACCCATCTGGCCGCAGTCGTCGTTGCCGACGATCCCGGTGGGCGTGTCGGCATAGAACTCGCGTGCGATGCGCGCCACCATCGCATGCCCCTTGTGCGGCGACGCCGTGAACGCGTACAGCCAGGGGATGTGGTGGCTGGGCTCGTTGCCGTGCGCCAGCTGGCCGATCATCGCCTCCTGGCCCAGGTGCTTGTCCGGGTTGGGCATGGGCAGGCTGAAGAAGCGGTCCAGCCAGGCCTCGAGCGCCTGCGGGCCGCCCAAGGCGTCGCGGAAGCCCAGCGGGTCGTGCAGCGCGGGCGTGGCGGTGTACTGCCAGGCGTTGGCCTCGGTGTAGTCGCCCGGGTTGTTCATCGGCGACGTGGCCTGCAGCGGATCGAAGGGCTCGCGCCAGCGACCGCTGCTGTCGCGGGCACGCAGCGTCTGCGTCCCGGGGTCCAGCAACTGGCGCCAGCCACGGGCCCGCTGGTCAAAGCGCTCGGCGGTCTGGGCGTCGCCCAGCAGACGCGCGACGCGTGCGACCGCGTCGTCGCCAATGCCGTATTCAGCGGCCTTGGACACCGCCTCGCCGGTGGTGTACAGATCAAAGGGCAGGTGGCCGTAGCGGTCGATCAGGTCCCAGTCGCGCTGGGCCCAGGCCGGTGCATCGGGCCGTGGCCGGGTCGAGGTCTCGACCATCGCGTCGAGGACGTCGCGCGCGTTGAAGCCGTCGAAGCCCTTGGCCACGGCATCGGCCAGCACCGGCAACGCGGGGTTGCCGATCATCGTGTAGGTCTCGCGGCCCCAGGCCGTCCACAGCGGCAGCCAGCCCTGCTGCCGATGGTGGGCCAGCAGGCTGTTGACGGTGCCGGCGACGCGTTCGGGCACGACCAGCGTGTGCAGCGGGTGCACGGCACGAAAGGTGTCCCACAGGCTCAGGGTGCTGTCGTGGCGGCGGCCCGCGGCCTGCACGACGCGGCCCCGCGGGCCGCGCACGCGGCCATCGGCATCGGCGACGTCGCTGGGGTGCAGCAGGGTGCGGTACAGCGCCGAATAGAAGATCCGCTTCTGCGCCGGCGGGGCGTCGATCGTGACGCGCGAGAGCAGGCGTTGCCACTGCGCGTCGGCCGCTGCGCGCACGCGGTCGAAGCCCAGCGCCGCGTCCGGCTCCAGGTTGCGCCTGGCGCCGTCGACGTCGACGGTCGACAGCGCCACCCGCGCCATCAGGACGCGACCGCTGCCGAGGTTGAAGTCCAGCACGTATCGAGCGGCCTTGTCGCCCGGCCGCGGCGGCAGCGTCGTCACCCGCTGCACCGGGCGGTCGAAGCGGACCACAAACGAGGTCTCGCGTTCGACCCAGTTCCTGGCCTGCACGGTGCCGGACACCTCGCCAGCGGCGGCATCGACCTGCGACTGCGCGTTCAACACACGGGGTCCGTCGCCGAACAGCAGGCCGTGCTGCAGGTCCACCAGCACCTGCACCTTGCCCGGCCTGCTGAAGCGGTAGCGATGCACCGCCACGCGCTGGGTTGCCGTCAGCTCGACACGCACGCCGTGGCCCGGCAGGGTGACGCGGTAGACCCCGGGGCGGGCGCTCTCGGAGCGCTTGTCCACGGCGGCGGAGAAGTCCGTGCCGCTTGCGTCCCAGCGGGTTCCGCTGGACGGCATCAGCAGCACGTCGCCCAGTTCCGGAATGCCGGCGCCGCTGATGTGGGTGTTGGAAAAGCCCAGGATGCGCGGCGCGCGGAACTGGTAGCCGCTGCTGTAGCTCCAGCCGCGGTCGGCGTTGTCCGGGCCGGGCATCACCATGCCAAAAGGCACGGCAGCGGCCGGCGTGACGTGGCCGGTGCCGTCGGTGCCGATGAAGGGGTCGACGTAGCGGGTGACGTCGCCGCCTGCCAAGGCGGGTGCGGTGGCGGCTGAGGCCAGCGCCAGCAGCAGCGCTGCCATCGATGCCGCAGACCTCATCGCGCGCCCATCACGAAGCTCAGCACGGCGTCCAGCCGCGCCGCCCAGTCGCCTTCGTTGTGGCCGGTGCCGGGCAGCAGAGGTGTCATGGCGTCGACGGCGCTGTAGCCACGCTCACGCAGCACTTCGGCCACCATCAGGTGCGCGGGTGCATAGAGTGAATCGAGCCAGTCGTCGCCGCGGTCGGTGTAGATGCGGTGGCGGCCTGGCGGCGGCAGCTTCTGCTGCAGGTACCCCATGGCCGCCAGCGGCAGCGCCGCGTTGCGCACGCGTTCGCGGCCCCAGGCCGTGGGCTTGCCCACCCAGTGCGTGGACAGCCCCGCCGCGCCACCGAAGACCTGCGGGTACTCGCACAGCGCATAGATCGAGATCAGCCCGCCCATGCTGGAGCCCATCACGAAGGTGCCCTCCGGGCCCGGCGTCGTCGCGTAGCGGCGGTCAATGGCCGGCTTGAGTTCCTCGACGACGAAGCGCAGGTAGGCATCGGCCTTGCTGCGGCCGTTGCTGGCCTGCTCGACGTACTCGCGCCGCACCGCTTCGGGCGCGAAGGCGAGGAACTTCTCGGGGTAGTACTCGGCGTAGCGCTCGACCCCGGTGTTCCAGATGCCGACGATGATCGTGTCGGCAATGCGCCCGGCCTTCATGAGCCGGTTCACCGCCAGGTCGGCCTGCCAGGGCTTGCCGCCGAAGGCATGGCGGCCGTCGAACAGGTTCTGGCCGTCCTGCATGTAAAGCACCTGGTAGCGCTTGAGCGGGCTGTAGTCGGCCGGCAGCCAGATGTCGACGAAGCGGGCGCCGACCTGGCGCGTCGCCGGGAACTCGATGCGCTCGATCCGGCCTACCGTCGACACGGGTGGGGCCGCGGCCGCAGACGCGGCACTCGGCGGCGCCGACGCCGCTTGCGCACGGGCGGCCGGCGCCATCGCGGCCAGGCTCAAGGCCAGCGCCAGGACTTGCAGCTTGATCATGTCGTCTCCGGTTGGTTCATGGCAGGGCCTGCGGCCGCAGCGTCTGGGTCTGACCGCTCTGCGGATGGCGTGCCGTCAGCTCGGCCGGCGCCTCGCCGGTTTCGACCCAGCGTTCCAGCGCGGCCAGCCAGTCGGTCTGCCATGGTCCCTGGCCGCCGGCGCAGTGGTTCATGCCCGGCACCATGAAGAGCCGGTAGGACGAGGGCGTCGGCCCCAGCCGCTTCTGGACCGCGCTGAAGTAGTCCAGGCTGAAGGTGGGCGGGATCGCCGAGTCGGCCCAGCCGTGGTAGTGCAGCAGTTTGCCGCCGCGGCGCACGAAGGGCTCCAGGTCGGGGTCGGTGGCGTCGAGGTCGGCGGCCCAGCGCCGGCGTGCGGCCACGAGGTCGGCATCCTTCAGGTCGGCGAGCTTGAACGACGGGTCCTCGCGCACCAGGTGGCGGAAGAAGCTCTCGCCGATGCTGGTGGGTCGCCGGCCGTCGCCGCCCATCGGATTGGTGGGCGACATCAGCAGCCAGAAGTCCCAGTTGCCGGGCTCGGCCTCGGCGCCGGGGATCAGGCCCGGCAGCGTGCGGCCACTGCTGGCGTCGGGCAGGCCACGGTAGACCTTGCGCACGAGCTCCAGCTGCGGCGGGGTCAGGCAGCTCGCCGTGTCCGCACCCTGGCAGGCCAGCACGCCCGGGTCGAAGCGGCAGGCCGGCGGGTCGGCCACGTAGCCGCGCCCCTGGCCGCAGGCCGCCAGCGCGGCGGCCTGGATCGCTGGCAGCTTGGCCACCGGCAAGGGTGCGGCCGGCGGCCCGAAGTCGCGCTGGAGCAAAGCCTGGGCGCTCATCAGGTCGATCCAGGCCAGCGCCGGCGCGCCGGCCACGATGCCGTCGAAGGCCTGCGGCATGCGCTGCGCCGCCATCATCGCGTCGCGGCCACCGTCGGAGCAGCCCATGAAGTAGGACTTCTTCGGCGCGCCGCCCAGGCCGGCTTCGATGACGCGCTTGGCGAGCACCGCGGTCCGCTCGACCGCGCGCCATCCGAAGTCGACCACGCTCTCGGGCCGGCCGTTGGCCCAGCCGTAGTCCAGGCCATCGGGCCAGAGGTGGCCACCGTCGGTGGCGGCGGTGGCATAGCCGCGCACCACGCCATCGAGCAGCGACGACAGCGGCACCGAACCTGCCGTGCCGCCGTTGCCGGCCTGCAGGAACTTGCCGTTCCAGGCCGCCCGATCGGGCAGCCAGACCTCGAATCCGATGGCCGAGCCGACCACCGGCGAGGCCATGCCGCGCACGCGGCAGAAGGCCTTGGGCATGACCTGCGGCTGCCCACCCGACCACAGCGTGAGCCGCGCGCCGGCATCGATGCGCGTGGCGGAGTGGATGCGTGCCTGCGGCAGCTTCAGCGCGGTGAGCGAGGCGCATTCGGGGGATGCCGCAACCGAACCTGTGGCCGCGGCCGCAGCCGTTGCCGTTGCCGTTGCCGTTGCCGTTGCCGTTGCCGAAAGCACCAGCAAGGCCAGCGCCAAGGGTCTCATCGTCAACATGCGGAGTTCCTCTCCTGCAGCGTTGCGCCGAAGAAGCGCAGGGTGTCTTCAAGATGCCGCGACCAGTACGCCCAGCCGTGGCCGCCGTCGTGTTCGGCGTATTCGTGTGCGATGCCGGCGGTGTCGAGTTCGGCGTGCAAGCGGCGGTTCGCGGCGACAAAGGGGTCGTCGCGGCCGCAGTCAAATCGTAGCGGTGGCAAGGGCGCTGGCGCGCCGAGCAGAGCCGCCAGGACGCTTGAATCCGCCGCGCGGGTCGACCAGCCAGCGCGGCTCTCGGTCATCAGCAGGTCGAGCTGCGCCGCTTCGGTCACCGACGAGTGCCCCGCAGCAGCCGAAAGGCGCCGCGGGTACTTCCCGGCCAGGCGAAGCGCGCCGAAGCCGCCCATGCTCAGGCCGGCGATGCACAACGGCGAGGCTGCACTGCAGGCATCACAGGCTTGCGCAGCCGCCGCGGGCACCTCGTCGACGATCCAGCGCTCGAAGTCCTGCTGCGCGTGCGACACATAGCCCGAGCCGTCGCCCCAGAGGCCGTCGCTGGGCATCGCCAGCACCAGTGGCGGGATGGCGCCGGCATCGACCAGCCGCTGCGCCGTGTGGTGCGCCCCACCCTTGAAGGCCCAGGCCCAGTGCGATCCGTAGACGCCGTGCAGCAGCACGACCAGCGGCACGTTGCGCAGGCCAGCCACTTGCCGCGGCACGAACAGCGTGAGGTCGGCGCGCTGCTGCATCGCGGCGCTCTTGACCGTGATGAAGCGCAGGCCGTCAGGCGCCAGCATGGGGTCTGACATCTCGAAGGTTCGGAAAGGGCTCATGGCGGCGTGTCGAAGAGGATGACACCCTTGGCGCTGCGGCCCGCGAGCATGTCGTCCAGCGCCTGCTGCAACTGGTCCAGCCGGTAGGTGTGGGTGACCATGCTGTCCAGCTGCAGGTCGCCACGCTCGGCCCAATCCAGCAGACGCGGGAAGTCACGCTCCGGCAGGCAGCCGCCGTACAAGGGCACGAGGTAGCGCTTGTCCCACCAGAACTGCGGCATCTCCACCGACACGGGGCCGTGCGCGCCGCTGAGCTGCACGGCGTTGCCGCCGTGGCGGCACAGCTTCAGCGGCAGGAAGGCCAGCGCGGCCACACCGGTGGCCTCGAACGCGTGGTCGACACCGCGGCCATCGGTCAGTGCGCGCACGGCTGCGGCCAGCTGCTCGTGCTGCGGGTCGTCCAGCGGCGGCTCCAGGGTGTGCGTGGCGCCCAGATCCTTCGCACGATGCAGGGCCGATGGCCGACGGTCGATGGCGATGATGCGGCCGGCGTCGGCCAGGCGTGCCCCCTGGATCACGCTCAGGCCCACGCCGCCACAGCCGACGACCGCGACGGTGTCGCCAGGCTGCACCTGCGCGATGTTGACGGCTGCACCCACCCCCGTCATCACGCCGCAGCCCAGGATGCAGGCGCAGCGCATCGGCAGCCGCTCGGGCAACACCGTCAGGGCCTCGGCGCGCACGAGGGTGTGCTGGGCAAAGGTGCCCAGCTTGAACGAGCGCTCCAGCGGCTGGCCGCGCCACAGCGTGTGGCCCGGTGCCGGCGCACTGCTGCCCCGTCGGGCATCCACCCCATGCGTGCGTTCGCACAGCGAGCCGCGCCCGCGCTGGCACTGCGGGCAGCGGCCACACGGGATGGCCCAATTCAGCAGCACCGGCTGACCCGGCTGCAGATGGGCGACGCCTTCGCCGACGCTTTCGACGATGCCCGCGCCTTCGTGGCCCAGCACCAGCGGGCCGGGCCATTGCATTGAGGCGTGGTCGGTGTGGCAGATGCCGGCGGCACGCAGCGCCACGCGCACTTCGCCCGGCAGAGGGGCGCGCACGGTGGTCTCGTCGATGACGAATCCGCCGCGGCCGTCGCCGATGGCGGCGCTGCCGGTCAGGCTGCTCATGGGTGGACCTCCCTCAGCAGATGCGGCCGTTGCTCGGCCAGCGTCAGTACCAGCTCGCCGAACATCGAATTGGCCCATGCGAACCAGGGGCGCGTGAAGCGAGAGGCATCGTCGGCGTCGAAGCTCTCGTGCATGAAGCCGGTGCCGGCGTGGCAGCGCAGCAGCTGCGCCAGGCATTGGCGAATCTCATCGTCGTCGCGACTGGTCAGCGCCTGCACGATCAGGGCCATCGGCCAGATCCGGCCAGGGCCGGTGTGCGGGCTTCCGATGCCACTGGCCACCGTGCCTTGCGCAAAGAACGGGTTTGCGGCGCTCAGCACCGCCTGGCGGGTACGCAGGTAACGCGGGTCGTCTGCCGTGCAGGCCCCCAGCCAGGGCAGCGACAGCAGGCTGGGCAGGTTGGCGTCGTCGAGGTGGAGCGCGCTGCCGAAAGCGTCCAGCTCGTAGGGCCAGGGCACGGGCAAGGCGTCCAGGGCGGCTTGTAGGTCCTGCGACAACCCGGCCGCCGCCATCGCCAAGGTGGGCTCGTCGAGTTCCTTCAGCAGCGGCACCACGTCGCGCAGGCTGGACATGGCGAACGCGTTGGATGGCACATGAAGCGGCAGCATGCAGGCATCGTCCGAGGGTCGAAAGGCCGAGCGGATCAACGCGCCTGGCGCGCTCGGCCAGCCGGCGCCGCCAAAGGGCAAGCTGTCCAGCGGATTGGTGGTGCGCCGCTGAAAGCGGTAGGCGCTGCCGCGGCCTGCGCCTTGCTCGGTTTGCAGCACCGCCAGCACCGAGCGCAAGGCGCTGCGCCAGGGCGCGTCGAACACGCCCAGATCACCGGTGGCTCGCCAGTAGCCGGTGGACAGGCGCATCCAGGCGCAGGGCGAGTCCAGCTCCCATTTGCGTTCGTGCACCAGCGGGTGCATGTCGGTCAGGTCGCCGGCCCAGGGGCTCAGACCGGGCTCGCGTTCAAAGGCGTTGGCGTAGGGGTCGGCCAGGAGATGGTCGGTCTGCTGGTGAACCACGCCAGCCAGCAGTCGGCGCAAGGGCTCGTCGGTGGCCGCGAAGCGCAGGTAGGGCCAGACCTGGTGCGCCGCGTCTCGCAGCCACATCGCCGGGATGTCGCCGGTGACGACGAAGGTCGTCGGGCGCGCGCCGTCGGTGAAGTGGACGGCGGTGTCCAGCGTGTTGGGCAGGCAGTGGGTGAACAGCGCGGCGAGCGCCGGCTCGGCGATGTCGGCGGCCACGGCGGCGATGGCGGCCTCGACAGCGCTGCTGCTGAAGCAACGCCGCGCCAAAGACGGACGTTGCCCCGACCAGGCCGGGGCGGGGGCTGCGCTCACCTCACCCACGGGCAATTCATGCCGCCGCGTAGATCAACGGGTTCTTGGCCGTGGCAATCACTTCGCCGGGCAGTGCGCCCGGGCACCATTGCGCAGCATCGTTCTCCTGCGCAGCGCTCAGCGCCTGGGCCATGCGCATCTCGGCGTCCATGTAGATCACCGTCATCACCGCGCGCGGCCTCTGCGACACGTTGGCGCCGGCCTTGTGGAAGGTCCAGCCCAGGTGGAAGCTCACTTCGCCCAGATCGAACGGGCCGACGTCGAAGGCAAAGCCGTGCCGGGCCATGTTGGCGCTGATCTTCTCTTCGCTCTCGTCGCTGATGCCCAGGTCGCGTCCGAACTCCACGCTCTGGCTGCGGGCGTAGAAGCCCAGCGGGCCCATCTCGGCGGGCACGGCCTGCAGCGGAATCCACGCCGTGATGGTGCGGTCGCTGGCCAGCGGCCAGTAGTACTGGTCGGCATGCGCCGGGGTGATGCCGCCGCCCGGTTCCTTGTAGAGGCTCTGGTCGTGGTACAGCCGCACGCCCTGTACCTCCAGCAGCTGCGCGGCGATGCGGCCCAGGCGTCGGCCCATGACGAACTCGGTGACGACGGCGCTGTGCTCCCACAGGTTCATCACCTGCAGGAAGGCGCGGTCGTAGGTGCTGCGCTCCTCCAGCGGCTTGCTCTGCGTGTTGAGCGCGATGGTCAGCCGCGTGATCTCGGCGCCGTAGTGGGCCAGCGTCTCGGCCGAGAGCACCTGCTTGAGCTTGATGCAGCCGTCACGTCGGAACTGGGCAATCTGTTCGGGAGTCAGGGGGTAGGGGCTGTGGATGTCCATGGTTCATGCAATGGCGGATTCAGGGCGAACGTAGGCGCGGGCCAGGTCTTCGATGCCGCGTTCGGCAAAGGCGTCGGTGCCGCTGACCATCACGATGTCGCGGTAGTCATGCGGTGCAAAGCGGGAGCCGCCGAACGACCAGGGCAGTTCGGACCGCGCCGACATCACGTGGTTGACCAGCGCGCGGCGAAATCCGCTGCTTCGCTGGTTGTGCAGGCTGCGGTGCAGCGTGAAGCCGTTGAAGAAGACCACCGAGCCGGCCGGCACTTCGACCGCGACGCCGCCGTCGGCGGGCCACTGCGGGCGGTGCCAGCCGAAGGACTCGGGCGCGCCGTCGAAGCGCGGGTCGCTGCAGGGCCGGCTGGGCCACAGGTGGCGCTCGCGGTGGCTGCCCGGCTGCACCCAGAGGCAGCCGTTGTCCACCGTGGCGTCGTCGAGTGCGATCCACACGCCGGTGAGCGACGCGTCAGGTGTGGGGATGAAGGTCTCGTCCTGGTGCCAGGCCTGCCCCGGCTTGCCGGCGTTCTTGACGAAGAGCATGGACTGCATGCACTTCACATCGGGGCCGATGAGCTGGCACAGCACGTCGACGATGGGGGGATGCCGCAGCATCGCGAGCATCAGCGGCGACAGCTTGTGCGGGAAGTGGATGGCGAGCACGTCCTCCAGGGCCTCGTCGTCATCGTGTTCGCGCGGTGTCACGCCGTCGACCACGCCACGCCGGCCGCAGACGATGGCCACGGTTTCGGCACGCAACGCCGAAAGCGTGGTGGCGTCGACCAGGCCCGGACAGATCGCAAAGCCGTCCCGCAGGTAGTCGGTGGCCAGGCTCATTGGGGCAGGATGAATGCCGCACCCGGCGGCAGGTGGAGATGCCTGCCCTGCAGCGTGGCGCCGTTGATCGACAGCGCGTCCATGCCGAGCAACGGCGCGACGTCGAGACCGTGCGCGGCCGGCGTGTCGCCCAGGTTGAAGGCCGCCAGGACCACGTCGCCTTCATGCACGCGACGGATCACCAGCACGCTGGCGTCGGCGAACAGGGTCTCGAAGTGGCCGACCTGCAAGGCCGGGTGCGCGCGACGCAGGGCCAGCACGCGGCGCGTGAGGTGCAGCGTGGAGCCGGTGTCGGCCTCCTGCACGTCCACGGCCAGCGCGCGGTGCGTGGCGTCCGACGGCAGCCAGGGCCTGCCGCCCGTGAAGCCGCCGGTCGCGTCGCCGGCCCGCCAGGGCATCGGCGTGCGGCAGCCGTCGCGGCCTTTCTCCAGCGGCCAGTGCGCCTTGCCGAACGGGTCTTGCAGGTCTTCGAAGGCGACGTCGCTCTGCGGCAGACCCAGCTCTTCGCCCTGGTACATGAACAGCGTGCCGCGCAGGCAGGCCAGCAGCACGATGAACTGCTGCGCACGCGCTGCGTCGCCCTTCGCCCAGCGCGTGGCCACACGCGGCGCGTCGTGGTTGGACATGGCCCACGAAGGCCAGGCCGCAGTGCCCTCGCCCTCCTGCCAGGGCGCCATGATCTCGGCCAGTCGGGACGGCGTCGGCTGCGGGCCCAGCAGCAGGAAGGAATACGCGGTGTGCAGCCGGTCGTGGCCGCGGGTGTACTCGATCATGCGCTCCAGGCTGTGCTGCGAGCCGATCTCGGCCACGATCATCCGGTCGTCGTACCCGTCCAGCAGCGTGCGCACCCGCTCGTGGAACAGCACCGTCTCGGGCTGGCAAACGTTGTGCAGGTGCTGCTGCATCGCCGCCGGGATGTTGCCGCGCTTGTCCTCGGGCTGCGGCGGGTTGTCGCGCAGGCTGCGGTCGTGGCAGTAGTAGTTGGCGGTGTCGAGCCGAAAGCCGTCCACGCCCCTGTCCAGCCAGAAGCGGCCGATGGCCAGGACAGCGTCCTGCACCTCAGCGCAATGGAAGTTCAGGTCCGGCATCTGCGGCAGGAAGTTGTGCAGGTAGTACTGCCGCCGCCGCGTGTCCCAGGTCCAGGTGGCGCAGCCCATCCAGCTCTGCCAATTGGTGGGCGGGCTGCCGTCGGGCTTGGCGTCGGCCCACACGTACCAGTCGGCCTTGGGGTTGTCGCGGCTGGAGCGGCTCTCGGCGAACCAGGGGTGTTCGATCGCCGTGTGCGACCAGACCTGGTCGATGATGACCTTCAGTCCGAGCGCATGCGCTCGGGCGATGAGCGCGTCGAAGTCGACGAGCGTGCCGAACATCGGGTCGACGCTGCAGTAGTCGCTGACGTCGTAGCCGAAGTCCCGCATCGGGCTGCTGAAGAAGGGCGACAGCCACAGCCCGTCGACGCCCAGGCTGGCGATGTGGTCCAGCCGCGCCGTGATGCCGCGCAGGTCGCCGATGCCGTCGCCGTTGCTGTCGGCAAAGCTGCGGGGGTAGACCTGGTAGATCACGGCGCCACGCCACCAGGATGTGCCCATGTTCGAAGGTGATTGTCGAAAGCAGGCAGTATTCGGGTTCCATCCGCGTGATTCTTCGTCCGCATCGACCACTTCTGACTGTTTTCGTACCTCGTTGAGTTGGCGGAACCATGAACATCCAGCGTGAGGCCGTGGCGCATCCGGACCGGTCGATCCGGTTCCTGAACTTCGAGCAGGCGTCGTTTTCCGGGCCGCGTCACCGGCATCGCCACCTGGAACTGACCTGGATCGTGCGCGGCCAGGGCTTGCGGTCGGTGGGCAGCGTGGTGAGCCCGTTCTTCGATGGCGACCTGGTGCTGCTCGGGCCGCAGGTGCCGCATCAATGGTCGAGCCGCAACAGCCCGGGACCGGCGCGCTGCGAGGCCGTGGTGCTGCAGTTCGCGCCCGACTGGCTGGAGGCCGCCCAGTGGCCTGAACGGGCAGCGCTGGGCCCGATGCTGCGCCGTGCGACGCGCGGCCTGCAGGTCGGCGGCAAGACCCATGCGGCCGTGACGACCGCACTGGCGAGGATGATCGACGTCTCGCCGCTGCGGCAGGTGGCTGGCTGCCTGGACACGCTGGCCCTGCTTGCCGAAGGGGCAGACGACCTGCAGCCCCTGCTGGACGGCAGCGAGTTGCCGGCCGGGGTCGAGGCCGCCGAAGGTGCCCCAAGGCAACGCCGCATCGACCGTGTCCTGGACTGGGTGCACCGCGACCTGGCCCACACGCTGACCGTGGCCCAGGCGGCGTCACTGGCGCATGTCACGCCGGCCGCGTTCGGACGCTGGTTCCGTCGCGAAGTCGGCAAGGGCTTCGTCGAGTACGTCAACGACGCGCGCTGCGGCGCCGCGTGCCTGCGCTTGCTGCAAGGCGCAGATCCCATCGCTGTGATTGCGCAGGACTGCGGCTTCGCGACCTTGTCGAACTTCAACGCCCAGTTCCGGCGCCGGCACGGAATGGCGCCGCGAGCCTGGCGCAGGGCGCCAAGCTGAGTGCTCAGGCGCGTCCGCTAGGCGTGAGCGGCCTGGTTGCAGGACCGGCTTGCGGCCAGGAGCGGTCCTGCAGGTCGCGATCTCAGTCTGAGCTCCAGTGACCTGGGCGAACGACAGGATGCAGGCGAACTGCCTTCGCAGCGGGACACCCTTGCCGTGTCGCTGCAGATACCCCTGCCCCCAGGCGATCGTCAGAAGCTGGAGGGCCGTCGCCAGTGAACCCTCTCCGGAGCCAAGGACAACCTCCGCGTTGATCCCTGAAAAACGACCGTCGCTGCATGGACGCTCTCCCAGAGTGAGCGATTCAAGGCCGCATCTCGGCCCATGCACCTGCCCGTCAACGGACGTCGACGGGCAGGGCGTCGGTCAGAAGGAGTAGGTAACGCCTCCAACGAAGCTCGGGTAAGCCTTGTCGCGGACCACCGGGCTGTCAGCCGCGTCGCCCAGCAGTCGGGTGTAGCTGGCGCCCAGCATCAAGTTCACCTGCGGGGACCATCGGTGCAACAGTGTCATGCTGAAGCGTGCGTCGCGCATACCGGCCGACGGCGAGTAGGCAGTACGTCCGCTGGCTGCCGACTGAGCCGCGCTGACGCCGAAGTAGGAGCGCATGGCCTCCTTGTTGGCAACAGAGATCGCTAGCTGGGTGCCCAGGCTCCAGTCCGGGGCAAGGGCCAGCCGATGCGACGCGCCGAGATGCGCCACCAGGCCGTTCTTGTCGTTGCCCGAGCCATAGCGGATCGAAGAGACAAGGCTCAGCGAGTCCGTCACCCGCCAGTTGGCGAACCCACCGACTTCGACGGCCGCATCGACGTCACCCAGCCCACGCAGCTCGATGGAGTCAGAGGCCTTGCGTCCCAAGTCCGCGGTGAGGCGAACGCCGTAGGCCAGACCCGGTGTACGCGACAGGTTGATGCCGACGCCATTGGTGGTGCCGGCGAACCATCCGTTGCTCCACTGCGCATCCAGTACCGGCACAGCCCGCGCCTCGTTCCGGCTGCCGCCGGCGAACTCCCTGGACTGCAGGCCAATGAGCCCAGCGGAAACCTGCAACCCGGGACCCGCTGGGTTGAGGCGGACGATGTCGAACGCCTGCGCGCTGGCGGCGACGTGGAACGTGAGCGTGGCAGCCAGGATTGCTGCAGAGGAGGGGATGTTGTCTTTCATGGTGTCCATGAGAGAGTGAAGCGATGGATCGAATCGAGTGGTGGTTGTGTCCGTGTGAATGACGGAGCTGAGTGCTTCAGGAGGATCTGGCTGCGCTCGCGCGCCTCCACATCCACACGCCACAAGCCAGCATCCAAAAGGACTGCGTACTGACCGCGACGGCCACGGGGAAGTCGACTGGCACGCCCACGGAGGGAAGGGCCAGGGCGGCAAGGAACAAGGAGGTCAGCATCCCAAGGGCACTCAGCGCGCGAGGAAGGACTCCTGCATGCCAGGCACTGACGCTCAGCACCCCGACCGCCGCAGCCATGAACAGGCTGACGCCGAGCAGCTCGCCCACGCCGCCACCGAACTCGGTCACCGCAAGGAAGGTCGTTTCGAGGACACCCTTCTCGCCCGCAGGCGCCTCGGCCCAGGCAGTGGCAAGGACCGGCATCGTGGTGAGCCAACGGGAGATGCCGATGGCTCGCGCCAGGCTGGACAAAGCAGCGAAAGCAGCAGCCGTCGCGGCGGCCGGGCGTGCGAGCGAACCGAGCGCGTGGTACGCGAGAAGAAGCATCGCAGGAGTGACCGCGACGCTGTAAAGCAGGTACAGCGAGTAGCCGAGCGACACGGCGTCCTTGTTCGCATGGATGAGCGCAAGCTGTTTGTCCGGCGGAAGGCCCAACGATGCCGGCCAGCCAATGGCAGGCGCCAGCACGGCCAACGGCGAGAAGGCGAGGACGCCGACAGCGATCAAGAGCGAGGCACCCCAGCGGGTCGGCCTGTCGTCGTGGGAAGGGGTCGTGTTCATGGCAAGGTCGGTTAGGTGTTGAGAAAAAGGTGGGAGCTGCCCGCGGCTGGACTTGGGGGTCTCAATGTGCTTGGGTCATCGGCCAGGGGTTCTCTATGGGAGAGCCTTCGGTCCGGATCTGACGAGGTCCTGGAGGCAGCGCTGCAGCGCGATCTGGAGCGGCGTCACCGTCAGCGGCTGACCGACGAAGGCCTGCAGCTTGTCGCTGCTGAGCCGGTGGGGCACGCTCCACAGATAAGACATGCTGGCGATCTCACGCCACATCGGACGGAGCCAGCCCAGCGCGCGCATGAAGGTCCAGGGCATGCCGGAGACTTGCCACTCCCTCTCAGGTCGGAGCCCAATCTGTCCAGCGGCCTGCTTCAGCCCCTCGATCAGTTCCTCCCCGGTGACGCTGTGACCTTCGAAGTGCCAAGTCCGGAGGCCGGGTCGAATGTGACGTGCGGCCACCTCGACGAAGGCGGACGCCAGATCGGGCAGATAGGCCCAGGCATGCACGACATTGAGTGGGCCGGGGTAGACCAGTCGGCCGCGGGCGACGTTCTTCGCGATGGCTTGATCGAGCCAAGTGCCGGAGCCAGGCCCCAGGAAGTCGCCGGCGCGAATCACGGTTGCCGGAAGCGCGTTCTCTTGCGCCGCGCGCGCGATCTCCCGCTCCATCGCGACGCGGAGCTGTCCCTTTGGCGTGCTCGGGCTGAACGGCACGTCCTCGTGGAGAAGGGTTGGCATGTCCCGGCCAAAGTTGTAGACATTGCCGGGCAACATGAGATGAGCGCGGGCACGCCGAGCAACCTCAAGGGACGCCTTCAACGCAGGCATGGCCTCGGCGTCCCACTGCGTGTAGACCGGGTTGATGGCATGAACAAGCACCGGTGGATCGATGGCTCCGGAGGACAGGTTGTCCGGGTTCGTCAATGTCACCAGTGCAGCTGCGAGTTCGGAAGCGTCCGAGATGCCCGCTTCCAGCACCGTGACGCCTTGCGGCCATGGGTGGGCCGGTGCCCGCCGGACCTGGGCGATGACGTTCCACCCGGCGCGAGCAAAGGCCTCAACTGCAGCCGAACCAAACCTGCCGTTGGCTCCCAGCACAAGAGCGGCTCGGCCATGAGATGCGCTCGGGTCGCTTCGAGAGGCGCCCTGCGCTTGCCCATGCGGTTCGGAGGTGGAGGTGGTCATGGAGGTGGTCGTCCCTTGCTCAGCGACCTGAACTGTCGGGTCAGGTGACTCATATGACAATGCGCAGAACTTCATCACAGACATACAGAACTGCATGAGCAAGGACCTGCGCAGGCTCGACTGGACGCTGATCCGTAGCTTCCTGTCGGTGATGGACGCCGGCAGCGTGATGGGCGCTGCCCGCAAGACCGGAGCGCAGCAGCCCACTCTGAGCCGGCACCTTGCTGAGCTCGAGGCTCAGCTTGGCGTGGCGCTGTTCGAGCGCACGGGGCGTGCGGTGAAGCCGACTCAGGCCGCCATGGCCATCCTGGATGCGGCGCGGCAGATGCAAACCGGCGCCGACTCGATTTCGCGTGCCTTGCTGGGTCGGGCCGAGCAGACCACAGGGACGGTCAGGATCACCACCAGCGAAGTGGCGGCGAGTTTCCTTCTGCCGCCCATCCTGGCGGCGCTGCGCATGGAGGAGCCGGGGATTGAGATCGAACTGATTTCCAGCAACGAGATCAGCAACCTCCTGCGGCGCGAAGCCGACATCGCCGTGCGCATGGTCAGGCCGGCGCAGGGGTCACTGGTGGCTCGCAAGCTCGGGATGATCGGCATCGGCGCTTATGCCCACGAGCAGTACTTGGAGCGAGCGGGAAGACCGGTATCGCCGCAGGACTTGCGCCGGCACTCCCTTGTGGGTTATGCCGAGAGCGACGTGATTGAGCGTGGCTCTGCTGCGCTTGGCATGCCATTGACCCGATCTGACTTCGCGACACGCACCGACGACCAAGTGGCCTACATGAGGCTCGTCAACGAGGGCGTGGGCATTGGCTTCGTGACTCACTACAGCGCCAAGCTCTTCCCAGGCTTGCGACGTGTGTTGCCAATGCTTGCCATCCCGCCCCTCCCGTGCTGGCTGGCGGTGCACCGTGAAATCAGAGGAAATGCCGTGGTGAAGCGGGTCTACGAGCATCTCGCCCGAGCAGTGCCGATCAGCATTGATCCGGACGCTGATTGATGGCTGAGCATCGTGTTGCAGCGATCGGGACGTCCTGGCGAGACTGCCGCCTGTTCGTGAGGTTTTGCCCCCGGCAGTGAGCGGGCGCGACCAGAGGCAATGCGCACCCTAACTGTCGAGGTGCGCGCACTGCGGTGCTCCCGAACAGCAGTGGCTGGGCGAGTCCTGGTGGCCATGAGCGTCTGCTTGCTGTCGGCGAAGTGAGTGGCGCTGGGCGGGACGGTCGGTCCGCTTCCGGCAGGTTCGAATGTCGGCTTCAGGGTCGATAGCACCCTATCACCAGTGCAGTCCCGTTGCCGTAAAGCGGTCGCCCCCAGCCAGCACCCCTGGGAGCTCAAGAGCCAAGCCGAGCCTCCATTGCCGGTATGGCGCCGGACCTGCTGAGAGCGAAGCACTCTTGCCCGCCTAGACGCGACGCAGCCCCACCTAACTCGGTCCTCGCATCAGCAGCAGCGGTTTGCTTCGTTGGCTCGCGGGCGGTGCGCTTCTAGATT
>Ga0209985_10000093_pt1 | contig 97128 bp, 70 predicted proteins | sample NOAtaG_FD_187305 | JGI IMG/M metagenome (GOLD analysis project Ga0209985, IMG submission 187305) | Freshwater lake microbial communities from Lake Erie, under a cyanobacterial bloom - NOAA_Erie_Diel6S_1000h metaG (SPAdes) (version 2) | ecosystem: Environmental > Aquatic > Freshwater > Lake ... | reverse complement strand
GGGGGGTGCGGGGGGTGCGGGGCGAGACGGGGGTGTTGACGGAGGCGGGCGGCGGAGGGTCGGCGGGGGGGGTTGGCGGTCCGTACGGCCGCGACCATTGGCCGGACGGCGGCTCCGGCACCGCCGCCGGAGTCATCTGCACGGCCGCGGACGTCGTCTGCACGGCTGCAAATGTCGTCTGCACGGCTGCAGATGTCTTCTGCACCGGTGCAAATGTCTTCTGCACCGGTGCAAATGTCTTCTGCACCGGTGCAAATGTCTCCTGCACCGGTGCAAATGTCTTCTGCACCGGTGCAAATGTCTTCTGCACCGGTGCAGACGGCGCCGTACGCCCCTCCCGAAAATGCCGATGTTCCGCGAACGCGGCGGGAAGTGGCGGCGAACTGCGGGGAACGCGCGGCGAAACGCCGCGAAAGTTCAAGGCTCACATCGGGAAGAGTTCAAAGCGGAGGGGGCGGCGGCGCGTTGGGTTTTTGATAGGTTTTTGGATTGGACGGGCTGGGGACGCCCCCTCCGGCGCGAAGACTCGCCCCCCCACCACCTCCCCCGGTCGGAACCGGGGGAGGAGCTTGAGGCGTGGGGCGGGCGGGGGGAGAGGGGCTTGGTGGCGCGGTGGCTTGGTGGGCGGGCGCATTGGCGATCGGGGTCCACCTATCCTCCGCCGTGCTTCAACTTTTGCTCACGCGGATCTATCTCACCAGCAAGGTCATCCCGCTCTTGGCGGCGCTGGCGGTGATGCTGTGCACGGCGATGGTGTTGATTGTCTGGTCGGTCATGGGCGGGTTTCTGGGCATGCTGCTGGCCAACGGGCGGAGCTTCGCGGGGGATGTGACGATTTCGTGGCCGAATGCGGGGTTCAGCCAGTATCAGGAGCTCATTCGGCGGCTGGAGGCCGATCCGGCGTGTGCCGCGGCGACGCCGATGATCGAGACCTTCGGCGTGGTGAGCCTGCCGGATGATCGCATCGAGGTGGTGACGATTCGCGGGATTGATGGGCCGGGGTATGCGCGGGTGGTGGACTTTGATCGCAGCCTGTGGTGGCGGCCGAAGGACGCCTTCGATCGCAAGGATGAGAAGAACGAGGACCCGCGGGTGCTGACGCCGGGGGCGTATGAGGCGGCGCTGGAGGCCGGGCGGCGGATGACGGTGATCGATCCGGCGACGGGGCGCGAGCGTGCCGCGGCGGTGCTGGGGATCGAGCTTTCGGGCATGAGCGCGCGGCTGCCGAGCGGTGTGTATGTGCATCAGAGCGTGGGGCGGACGCGGACCGATGGGTCGCTGGAGTGGGTCGGCGGGCGGATCATCGATCGGGATGTGGTGCTGCGGGTCGTGCCGCTGGATGATGCGGGGCGGAGCTTTGAGCTGCGGAGTTTCAGCGTGCCCGTGGCCAACGAGAGCCGCACGGGGATCTTCGACATCGACAAGCGGACGGTGCTGGTGCGGCTGGATGAGCTGCAGCGCGTGATGAAGATGGATGCGTGGAAGAGGCTCGAGTCGCCGATTGATCCGTACGCGCTGGCGGGTGCGGGGGGGGCGGGGGGGCCGGGGGGGGCGGTGATGGGGGCGGAGCGCGGGGCGCGCGTGACGACGATCCTGATGAAGGCCGCGGCGGGCTTTACGGCGGACCAGTTGCGCGACCGTGCGGAGGCGATCTACGCGGGCTTTTCGCAGGACTTTCGCGGGCAGGTGCCCGATGTGCGCAGCCTCACCGGCAACCGCCTGATCCGCACCTGGGCGATGAGCAACGCGACGCTCATCGGGGCGGTGGAGCGGGAGACGGTGCTGGTTGTGGGCATTCTGTGCTTCATCTCGTTCACCGCGAGTTTCCTGATCCTGGCGATCTTCTGGGCCATGGTCAGCGAGAAGACCCGCGACATCGGCGTGCTGCGGAGCCTGGGGGCCACGCGGCTGGACATCGCGCTGATCTGGCTGCTGTACGGCGCGGCGATCGGGTTGCTGGGCTCGGGGCTGGGCGTGGCGCTGGCGTACGTCGTGGTGCTGAACATCAACCCGATCCATGATGTGCTCGTGAGCCTCGGGGCGGGCGTGTGGGACCCGCGGGTGTACTACTTCACGGAGATCCCCAGCCGCGTGGAGACCTCCAAGGCGGTGCTGGTCGGTTCGATGGGCGTGGGCTTTTCGCTGCTGGGGGCGCTGGTCCCGGCGCTGCGGGCGGCGTTGCTGCACCCTGTGCGGGCGCTGCGGTTTGAATGACGGAACGAACACTTCAAGTCCGGGCGGCCGCGGGCCGATTACCGGTTCACCATCTGGCACGGCACGCACCATGACGACCGCCTCCCCCACTCACGCCGCCGGCCCCGCTCCCGAGCCGGATGCCGCGCGCGCGGCGATCGTGTGCACGGGCATCCGCAAGACCTATCACCTCGGCCGCGTGCCGGTGCCGGTGCTGCACGGGATCGACCTGAGCGTCGGTCGCGGCGAAGTGCTGGCGATCCTCGGCTCGAGCGGCTCGGGCAAGAGCACGCTGCTGCACCTGCTCGGCGGTTTGGACCGGCCGGATGGTCCATCGGCGGGCGGCGGCCGCGAGAACGCTCGCGCGTCGATCGATGTGCTCGGCACCCGGATCACCGAGGCGGGCACCGCGGAGCTGGACCGGTTCCGCGCCCGCACGGTCGGGTTCGTGTTCCAGTTCTACCACCTGCTGCCGGAACTGTCTGTGCTCCAGAATGTGCTGGTGGCGGGGATGATCCGCCACGGTGCGGGCATCGGCCGGGCGGGCGTGCCGGAGCGGGCGCGGGGGCTGCTGGAGGCCTTTGGCCTTGGTCACCGGCTGCGGCATCGGCCGGTGGAACTCTCCGGCGGCGAGCGACAGCGTGTGGCCATCGCGCGGGCGTTGATCAACGACCCGCCGATTCTGCTGGCCGACGAGCCGACGGGGAACCTCGACCGCAAGACCGGCGAGACCATCCTCGATGCGCTGATGGAGCACCGCGCCAGCACGGGGCGGACGATGGTCATCGTCACGCACGACCGGCTGGTGGCCCAGCGTGCCGACCGCGTCGTTGAGATTGTCGATGGCCGCCTGGCCACGCCGGGCACGGTCTGATCAGGCCGCGGCGTGCGTGCGGCCGGGGTCGATCATTCCATGCTGCCGTCGGCGACGATGCTGAGGACGATCTCGGCGTTGATGCGGTCCTGCTGGATGCGGACCTGCTTCTGGCGGATGAGTTCGAGCAGCGCCAGGAACATGCCGACGGCTTCCGATCGTGTGCGGCCGGCGAACATGCGCTGAAGCGTGATGGTCCGGGCGGGGGCGTCGGCGGGGGCATCGGGGTCTGGCGCGAGTTCGCGCTTGAGGCGGTCGAGGATGTCCGCCGCGTGGAGGGCGATCGGCGTTTCGTCGTCCTTGACGTGGTGCTCGCCGACGCGCGAGAAGTCGACGGTGGCCATGATCCGGCCGAAGGCCTCGACCAGGTCCATGATGCTGATGTCCTCGAGTTCCACCGGAGCGTCGGCCGCGGCGGCATCGGCGGCGGGATCGGGCGGGGCATCGGCGAGGCCGGCGCCGGCGGCGGGGCTGCGGCTGGCCCAGGCCTTATGGCGATCTTCGAGCACGAAGGCGGCATCGCGGTAGCGCTTGTACGCCAGGAGTTTGCTGACCAGATCCGCGCGCGGATCGACGGTCGAAGCGGCCGGGGTCTGCTCGGCCTGGGCGGTGGTCGCCTCGGCATCGAGCGGCGCGATCATGCGGGACTTGATCTCCATGAGCGTCGCGGCCATGACCAGAAACTCGCCGGCGGCCTCGATATCCAGGCCCGCGTCGTTGCCCGAAGCGGCGGCGATGAGGCCGCTCGCGCGGATGACCTTCATGTACTGGTCGGTGATCCGCGCGATGGGGATGTCGTGGATGTCGATCTCATCCTTGCGGATGAGGTACAGCAGCAGGTCCACCGGGCCTTCGAAGGCGTCCAGCCGTACGCGGTAGTCGGCGAGGGTCATGCGTTGAGTGTATCGTTCCCCGGCATGGGCACCAGCACCGATCCGCACAAGCCGACGAATCCGCCATCCGCCCCGCCGGGGACGCACGACGCCGCCGCGGAGGCGGATCTGGCCCGGCGCATTTTTCAGGCCGAGGCCCGCGCCGTCGCGGGGCTGGTCGATCGGCTCGGCCCGGCGTTTCATCGAGCCGTCGACCTCATCGTCGCCTGCCAGCGTGCGGGAGGGACGGTGCTGGTGACGGGTCTGGGCAAGAGCGGGCTGATCGGCCAGAAGATCGCCGCGACGCTTACGAGCCTGGGCGTGACCAGCCACTTCGTCCACCCGACGGAGGCGGCGCACGGTGATCTCGGCGCGTTCCGCAAGGCCGACCTGTGCATCGCGCTTTCGTACAGCGGCGAGACCGACGAACTCATCGCCCTGGCAACGGTGCTGCGCCAGGATGCGCTGCCGGTTATCGCGATCACGCGAGCCAGCGACACCACGCTCGCCCGCGAAGCGGTCGTTGCGCTTGCGCTGGGTGATGTTGAGACCGAGGCCGATTTGTCGCCCGCGCCGACGGTCTCGACCACCGCGACGCTCGCGCTCGGCGATGCGCTGGCCCTTTGCGCCGCGGCGAGGCTGCGGTTCAGCACCGATGACTTTGCGCGGCGGCACCCCGGCGGCTCGCTTGGCGTGCAGTACCGGCCGATCGTCGAGGCACTTCGATTCCGGGTGGGCGAGAACCTCGTGCCGATCCCCGAGGGGACGAGCGTGGCACGGGCGATCGAGATGGCGGAGGTGCCCGGCCGGCGTCCGGGCGCGCTGCTGATCGTCGGCGCCGACGGAACGCTGCGCGGGATCTTCACCGATGGCGATCTTCGCCGGCTGGTCCGCAAGGGCGCGGCGGAATTGAGCGGGCCGATCGATCGCTTCATGACGCGCAACCCCGCCTCGCTGACGACCGCCGATCGTCTGCGCGACGCCGTGCGGCTGGTGCGCGAGAAACGCTGCGACGAGATCCCGATCGTCGATGAACTCCGCCGACCGGTGGGATTGCTGGATGTGCAGGATCTCATCGCGCTGCGGCTGGTCAAGGACTGACAGGGGGGGCCATCGGCCTCGGGCCATCGGCCAGAGCGGGCCGCTTGCCGCGACTCGCTCCTCAAAGTGTGCTCCAGCCGCCGTCTCTGCTTTTCCCGCCGCACTCAGCACTCGTTCCTCATTGCCCAGCACTTCTCCGGAGCTCTTCATGATCGATCTTCTCGCTCTTGATGTCGACGGCGTGCTCACCGACGGCGGGATCATCCTCGATGCCGACGGGAGGGAGCTCAAGCGGTTCCACGCCTCCGACGGTGTCGGCATGCGGGCGTGGACGCGACTCGGACTGAAACTGGCGATCGTTACGGGGCGATCCGGCAGCGCCGTGCTGCATCGCGCGGCGGATCTGGGTGTGCACCCGGTGATCCTCGGGAGCAAGGACAAGGGCTCGGCCCTGAGTGAACTCGAGGCTGCGAGCGGCGTCAACCGCGATCGCATCGCGTTTCTGGGCGATGACTGGCCCGATCTGGCGATCCTGCGGCGCGTGGCGTATCCGATGGCCGTCGCCAATGCCGACGCCCGCGTCAAGGCCGCGGCGAAGTACGTGACGGCTCGTCCGGGCGGCGCGGGCGCGGTGCGGGATGCGATCGAGCACCTGCTCGCGTCGATGAATCTGCTGGACAAGGCCGTGGCGCTGTACGATGCGGGCGCGTGAGCGGGCCGATCGGCGGCCGCCGCACGCCGACGCGTACTGCCGATGAGCATGGCCCACAGCGACCACCCACCCATGAAGCCCCACTCGTCCGCGACGGCCAAACCTGACGATCGCGATCCCGGGACCAACTTGCGGCGTCGCGGGGGCGGGCCGCGCGCGGGGCTGGTGCTGGCCGTCGGCGTCGGGCTGGTCTCGGCGGGTGTGATCGCGCTGTTTGCGCTGCGGTCATCGGGAACGGGGGCGGGCGGCACGGGAGCGCCCGGCACGATCGATCCCGCCGCGAAGGGCACGCTGCCCGTTGCGGACATCACGCAGACCGGGCTCCGCGGCACCGGCGAGGCCCGCGTGCAACTGGTCGACCGCAATGATCCATCTCGCGTCGCGGGGCTGATGACGTGGACCCGACTGGAACCGTTGCCCGGCGGCCGCGCCAACGTCAACGTGCCGCGAGCGTTCGTGTACCTTCGGGATGGCCGGACGATTCACCTCACCGCCGAGCGCGGCGTGCTGCTCTTTGCCCCCGGCTCGCAGGAGCCCGAGAGCGGCGTGCTGGAGGGCACCGTCCGCGTGTCGCTGTTTGCCGCGATGCCCGCGGGACAGACTCTCGACCCCGAAAGGGCCAGCCCGATCGCGACGCTGACGACCAGCGCCATCACCTTTGACCGCGCGCTGGTTGAGGTTGCTACTACGCGGCAGTTCGAGATCGCCTCCGACCTTGTACGCGCCAAGGGGCGGGGTCTGCGGCTGCAGGGCAATCAGGCCGCGGAGCAACTGGAGTTTCTCGAACTCGACGAGTTGATGGGCGACGCGGTGGTGTCGCTTCGGCCCAGAAAGGACCCGGCCGGGAGCGAGGCGAGCGGTCGTGACACATCATCGCCGACAGCGAACGCCGCGGGCGCTGGAACACGGGCCGCGGCTCCTGCGCGCGAGGCCTTCTACCGCCTTGACATCGTCAAGCCGTTGACGGCGCGTCTCGGCTCTCGCATTGTGCGGTCCGCAGCAACGATCGCGGGTGTACGCCTCGTCGACGGCCGCCTGAACCTTGACGAGGCCGACCCCGCCGATACGGAGCGCACGAACTCGGATACGTCCGCCAGCACCGCTGCCGAATCGACCGGCGCAGGTGGCGTGGCGTCACAGGATTCCGGCGATCTGCTCGTGCGTTTCGATGGGCCGCTGACCATTCGCGCTCTGTCCGCGGCCGACCGCCGGGCCGATGGCCTGGATCGCGACGATGCGGTGGTGGTGCTCAAGGGCGCGACCGAGCCGGGCACGCCGATCTTTGCCGACACGGTCGCGGGGCTCACTGCGCACGGTGCACGTGCGGTTCTTGTGGCGGGCTCTGCCGGGTCTGCTCCGGCCGCGGATTCGCGCGAGAGCGGCGAGCGTGTCTCGCCGATGGGCGCTCTGGTGCTCGAACTCCGCGGCGACGAGACGATCAGTGCGTCGCTCGCCGCGGCCGATCGCGGCGTGCTCGAGGCCCGCGCGATCGCGCTGGACATGCGGACCGGCGTCGGTGCGCTCGACGGCCCCGGCGAGGTTCGCGCTGTTCGCGTGCGCGATGTGCGGCCCGGGTCCGCCCCTGCGGAGCGAGCTCTTTCGTGGTCCGGCCCGGGGTCGTTCGTGCTGGCGACCCGCGACGGCCTGGCGAGCGGTGAACTGCGCGAGGCCACCGTGACCGGCGATGTGCTGGCTCGCGATGCGGGAAGCCGCGTGCGCGCGGGCGTGCTCCGAGCCGTCTTTGCACAGGCCGCGTCGACTTCGGATGATCCGCTGCGGTTGTCGCGGGTCGAACTTCGCCGCGGAGCGATGGTCGAGTCTCTCGGGGCGCTCGCGCAGCTTGTCGGTCCGCTGAGTGAGCAGGAGCGCTCGCGCGTGCAGTCGCTCTCGGCCGAGGCGATCAGCGTGCTGCTGGATACATCGAGGTCCGACACGCCGCCGACTCGCGTGCTCGCGCTGGGCGATGTCATCGCGCGGGCGGGCCAGCGCGAGTTGCAGGGTGATGGAGCGGGCGACGGCGTTCTCCGCGCAGAGTTCGTTGATGCGCTGCTCGGCTCAGACCCGGAGCGCCCCACACAGAACAGCCCCACGACGATCGTTGCGACCAGCCCCGCGATGGTGACCTACACCGACTCGGGCGGCACGATCGATGTGCCGCGGCAGACCGTCGCGTTTGCCCCGCGGGTCGTGCTCGACGCCCGAGCGCAGACCGCCGAGTTGCTCGGCGACGCTTCCGCCGAATCGCCGCGTACGGCTGGCATCGCCCAGTCGTCGGGGAGCGGTGCCGGCTCGACCGCGGCGGAGGTTGTGGCATCGCGCATCATCGTCCGCGCGGCGGACTCGACGCTCGATGTGCCCGGGCCGGGCACGCTGGTCGTTCGACAGCCCGCTCTTGCCGACGCTGAGGCTGCGAATGACGATGCTCGCGCGACGGCCGCATCCGAGACCGTTGGGCCGCCCGTGGCGGGTGATCCGCGACTCCGAGTGGCGTGGAGCACGAGCCTGCGCGTGAACGACGCGACCGGCATGGCCTCGGCTGCGGGCGCGATCGAGGCGATCAACACGCCCACACCCCTTCAGCGCGACACGCTCCGGGCCGAGCGCCTGGACATGACGTTCGCCCGCACGGGCGGCAGCGGTGGCGGGCGCGAACTGGTGCGTGCCGAGGCCATCGGTCAGCCGGGTGATCGCCCGCGCGCGAGCGTTGAGTCTCGCCGGTTCGCGCGGCCGTCTCCGGGCGCGGCCGCGGATGGCTCGATCGCGGAACCGTTGCTCGATCGCCTGCTCTATCTTGAGGGCGAGCGGATCATCGCCAGCCCGTCGGCGCAGACGCTCGAAGTCCCCGGCCCCGGGCGGCTGCTTGTGGATGATCGGCGAACCTCCGCGGCGGACGCGGTCGGCATCGGTGGTACGGGTGCGAACGACGCGGGCTCGCGCGGCACGAGCCTGTTCTCGTGGTCCGGCGGGCTCACGCTCGATCAGGCCGCGGGGAGCATGGGCATGCGCGACAGCGTGCGGCTGATCCATCGGCCGGCACAGTCGAGCGCGGGCGCGGCCGGCGTCACGCCTGCTGGCGGCAGCAACATGACGCTCGGCTCGATCATCACGCTCGACTGCGACACGCTCAGCGCGATGGTCCGCACGCAGCCCGCGGACACCGGTGCGGCGGGAACCACGACCGCGGGAACGCTCAGCGCTCAACTGCTCAGCGTCACCGCCGAGGGCACCGTTCGGGCGGCCAGCGGCTCGCAGGAACTCTCGGCTGATACCGCCCGTTTCGACGCGGTTGCTCGCCGATTGACCGCCGCGGCACTGGCGGACCGCTGGGTGACGTTCCTGGACTCCTCACGGCCGACGCCCGTACAGGCCCGCTCGCTGACGTGGGATATCGATGCAGGCCGATACGAGGCGACGGATCTTCGCCCCGTGACGCTGCCGCGCTAAACGTCGCCCGGCCTCGCACGCCGGCTGCGCAGCACGGGCTATGCACGCCGGGGCCGCCCACAGAGGGTCCGTGCGTTGCTACCCTTGGCGTCTATGACGCTCGCCGAACTTGACACGCTCCAGACCGATGCACTCTCCGCTCTTGCCGCCGCGGGCGATGCCGCCGCGCTGGAGGCGTGGCGTGTCGCGTGGATCGGGAGCAAGGGCCGGGCCAAGGGCCTGCTGGCGGGAATCAAGGATGTGCCGCCGGCGGACCGCGCCGCGTACGGCGCTCGTGCGAACGCGCTGGGCAAGGCACTGGAAGAAGCGTTTGCGTCGCGTGCGGAGGCTCTCGGCGCCCGTTCGGCGGGGGCCGCCAGCGGGCCGATGATCGACATGACCGAGCCGGGGGCGATCTTCAGCGCGGGTGTTGGCCGCAGGCACATCCTCTCACGCGTGCGCGCGGATCTGGTGGAGGTCTTCGCCCGCATGGGCTTTGCCGTCGCTGAGGGCCCGGAACTCGAGGACGACGAGCACAACTTCATCAAGCTCAACATTCCGCCGGAGCACCCGGCTCGCGAGCCCGGGGACAACTTCTACATCGACGACCCGGCCAAGACCCCCACTCCGCGCATGCTGCGCAGCCAGACCAGCACGGTGCAGGTCCGCGTGATGGAGGATGCAGTGCGACGCGATGGAGGGTCGCTGCGGAGCCCGATCCGCGTCATCAGCCCGGGCCGCGTGTACCGACCCGATGCGGTCGACGCCACGCACTCGTTCATGTTCCATCAGATCGAAGGGCTCGCGATCGATCGTCGCATCACCATGGCCGACCTCAAGGCCACGCTGACGAACTTCGCCCGAGCGTACTTCGGTCCTGAGTCGCAGATCCGTCTGCGTCCGAGTTTCTTCCCCTTCACCGAGCCGAGCGCCGAGTTGGACATGATGATCCGCCTGAACCCGGATCAGCCCGCGCGCTGGATCGAACTCGGCGGTTGCGGCATGGTCCACCCGCGCGTGCTGACGCACTGCGGCATCGATCCAGAGCAGTGGTCGGGCTTCGCATTCGGCTTCGGCATCGAGCGGCTGGCGATGGGCAAGCACGGGATTCCCGACATCCGCCTTCTGTTCGAGAACGACGTGCGGTTTCTCAGGCAGATCTGACCAGCGCCCGGCACCGTCTGGGCCGTCGCCTTTGCCTCCTCCGCCCGATGGATCCAGGAGCTTTGCGTGCACGGACTGAACCTGTATCTGGCCATCGCCATGCTCGGGGCGGGCGCGAGCGTGGGCATCGGACTGGTTGGCAGCGCGGCCGCCGCGAGCCCGAACACTCCGCCGACGATCGCGGACTTCACCAGCACCACGCCTCGGGGCGAGCGCATCACGCTCCGCAATGGTCGTCTGAGCATCATCGACGGCGCCGAAGGCCGGGACCCCCGCGTGCTCATCGGGCACCCGACGGGAATCGCACACGATCAGCCGCCGCGGTTGCCGGGCCCGTCGTCCGTCATCGCCGACATTCCGCCGGTGAACATGGTCTATCCATCGCCGCTGAGCGTGCGGATCGAGGCCGCGGCGGCAACCCCGGCCGCGAACGATGAGCACCTTCAGGCGGGCGGGCTGGACCTGATCATCAGCGTGACGAACTCCACTACGGCGTCGCATCCTGTGCCGCCGATCACGATCGGCCGCGTGCTGATGGACAACGTGACGGTGTGGAACCTCTCGACTGTCGCCAAGACCTCAACGTGGGATCTGCGCCCCGGACGCGGCGGGGCAGCCGCCGCGGATGAGGCGGACACGCCACGGAACGCGCCGAGCCTTCCGCCCCCCATCGTTCCGGAGAATCCGCCATCGGCCCCGCCCGCCCCGACGAACACACCACGCCCCGCGCCCGGGCGACTCGCCGACCCGCCCGCGCTCGAAACGACCACAAGCACGCGGGACAACCGGCCAGTCGCGCAGCCGTCTTCAACCGGGACGGTGCCCATCACACCCCCACAGCTTCTCACCATCCACGCGGCCAACTGGCCTGAAGAGTGGTACTCCCCCGTCATGGTCTTTCGCGACGACCGCACCACGATCGGCGTGAGTGTGATGTACGACGCGGTCGCGTACGACCAGTCGATCGAGATGCGGCTCATCGGCTATCGCCCCGCGGGCGATGGGCCCTTCGCCCCGGGTATGGATCTTCGTCTGACGCTGCTTGGCGAGGTGCCTGCGGGACAGACTCGAACGTATCGGGTCGCGCTTCGGATGGCCGGGCCGTCGATGCACTGGCTCGAGACGCTCGTGCCCTATCGGGACTACTTCCGCGAGACCTACGGCGGCGTGTCGTACACCGCAGACCCGCGCCCGGTCGCGGGCGAGGCCTTTGCTCATGAGCACCTGCTCGCGGCCGACAATCCCCGGGGCTTTCAGCATCCGGAAATGCGTCCGGACCTTGTCGGCTACGGCCCGTGGGCCCGATCGCTCCGCGACAATGTTCCCCGCCGCGGATTTCGTCGCGTCATGCTCTGGGCCGTCAGCGGTCTCTACAACGAACACCGCGCGTTGAACTACCCGTTCAACATCATCACGGGCGTGCGCGGACAGGAGAAGATGGTCCGCTCGCTGGGCGAACTTGCGGCCATCGCGGGGCCGGAATTGAGCGTGGGCTTCTGGTGGGGAACAACGTGGGACATCAAGCGCGGCTGGGACGATGGCCGCGTCGAGCGGCTGGATCTGGACAATCCCGAATTGGTCGCCATCGCCAACCGTGAACTGGACGCGATGGTCACGCTGAACGCGACCATGATCGGACTGGATGCGTTCCCCGTACGCAGCCCGGGACAGCTGCATCGCTGGCTTTCGGCCATGCGTGCCCGGCATCCGCATGTGACGTTTATCACGGAGGTCAGCGGTCCGGACTTGCTCCATGTTCTGGCCCCGACTTGGGTCAACGCGTACGACGCATCGGGACCGGACATTCTGGCCCACTTCCTTGTCCCGGGGCACGAGACCTGGGCGGGCGTGCGATACGACGTGATCGAGAAGCGCACCGGCCAGAAACTCGACGCGTTCGACCGCTTCGCCGAGGCCCGCCGCCTGGCCGATGCGGGCTATGTCGTGATGGACCTTTACGGCATCGCGGTCAACGAGCGCCTCAACGCGAGCCCCGCCGCGGCGGAGATCGTCCCGGGCCACCTGCGTCTTCCCCCCGCACCGCCCAAAATCCCGGTGCGACGAGACGGCGACTCAAAGTAGCCAGAGGGCTCCGCATTCACGCCGCACCCGCGGCCGACACACTCATGCCGAGGCCATCGCGCGATCGGCTTCCTCGCGGCGGCGGCGCTTGAGTTCCGCATCGATGAACGGCTGCAGGTCGCCGTTGAGCACGCGCTGCACATCGCCGGACTCGTGGCCGGTGCGGTGATCCTTCACGCGCGAGTCGTACACGACGTAACTGCGGATCTGCGTGCCCCAGCCCGTGTCCATCTGGCCACCCTTGGCAGCGTTGATTTCCTTGGCCCGCTTCTCCTCGGCCATCTGCTCGAGGCGGGCCTGGAGAATCCGCAAGCACTGGGCCTTGTTCTGCGGCTGGTCGCGGTAGGTGCTGGCGACGACCATGATGCCCGTGGGCTTGTGCACCACGCGGATTGCGCTGGCGACCTTGTTGACGTTCTGGCCGCCGGGGCCGCTGGCGCGGACGAACGCGGTGACCTCGAGATCATTCTCGGGAATCACGACCTTGACATCCTCGAACTCCGGCGTGACTTCGACGCTGGCGAAGGACGTCTGCCGCTTGCCCTGGGCGTTGAACGGGCTGACGCGCGCCAGCCTGTGCGTGCCGCGCTCGCACTTGAGGTAGCCGAAGGCGTATGGCCCGCGCACGTGCAGCGTGACGCTGTCGATGCCGACCTCCGCGCCGAAGCCGCGCTCGACCTCCTCGATGTCGAAGCCCGACTTCTCGAGGTAGTTCAGGTACATGCGGAAGAGCATCTCGGCCCAGTCGTTGGCCTCGGTGCCGCCGTCGCCGGCGCTGATGGTCACGAAGCAGTTGCGATGATCGTGCTTGCCGCTCATGAGCGAGCGGAGCTCGATGCGGTCGATTTCCTGCGAGAGTTTGTACAGAATCTCGTCCGCTTCGCCCAGAAACTCCGGGTCGGGCTGGCTGCTGGTTCCCGCCTCGCGGGCCATCTCGAAGGCCGTGCGGGCCTCCTCGAGCTGGACCTTGGCCTTCTCGATCGGCTCGATCTGGTTGTTCAGGATGCGAAGTTCGTTGACGACGACGTTGGCCGCGGCCTGGTTGGTCCAGAATTCCGCGTCCTCCATACGTGCCTTGAGTTCGTCGCGTCGCTTGGCCTTTGCCTCGAAGTTAAAGAGAGTCGCGGATCGTCAAAATCCGCGCCTCAATCTCGTTGATGATGGGTTGATGAGCATGAAAGTGCATCGCTTCGGTTCCTTTCGCGTCTACCCGTGAGTATACGGCCCCCCCCGGGCCGAGCGATCGTGCCGTGTTCGGCCATGGCGCGGGATCTCCACGGGTCGTCCGAACGAATAGCCTTGCACGTATGACCGGGGTGAACCTCATCGCGATCGCGGCGGCGGGACGGCTGGGCGAGCAGTGCGCGACAACTCCCGCGGCACTCCTCTTCGCATCGCAGGAGGCTCCGCCCACGCCACCCGGCGGAGCGCCACCACGATCAGGCCACCTCGCGTCTCTGCTCGCGGTGATCGTTGCGGGGACGATCGTGGCGATCATCGGGATTTCGGTCCTTCGGGTCATTCGCCGCAGCATCACCGATACGCCACGATCCCGTCGTGTGCGCAGCGGCGTGCTGGTCGACCCATGGACAGAGTCCGGCCGACGAACCGCTGTACCCGATCGCGACGGCGGCGAACGTGGCGACAATCGCGATGGGCGCTTCGGCGATACAGATCGTCTCGACGGCCGCAACTCCATCGGTCACGACGGAGGGGACGGAGGCGGCGGGGGGGACGGAGGCGGCGGGGGCGACTAGTGCCGTTGGCCCTCCGACCATCCCGCCGCGGCCCGCGTTGCACCACAAACCTGCATCTCTCATCGATCACGACACGAGCAAGCATGCCCACCAAGAAGTCCGCGAGCACGACCCGCATTCCCGAGAACTTCTCCGGCGATCGGCCGATCGTCCTGATCACCGGCGGCACGCGCCGGCTGGGGCTTGCGATCGCCGAGCGTTTCGCCAGCGACGGGCACGACATCGTCATCACGCATCGCAGCGATGCGGCACTCGCTCGCACCGCCGCCCGCCGGCTCGAAGCCGTCGCGGGCGAGGGCCGGATCGTCGTTCGAGTCGAACGCATCGATCTGAGCAACATCACGCTCGTCGAGGACTGGGCGCGCGACATGGCCCGGATGCTGCCGCGGCTGGATGTGCTGGTCCACAACGCATCGACGTACAACGCCGCGACGCTCTCGAGCATCGAACCCGGCGATGCGATCACGGACTTCACCGTCAACGCACTCGCGCCGGTGATCATCACCAAGCATCTCGCGCCGCTGCTGGCCCGGGATAAGGCGATGGTCGGCGCGGCCGCCGCGGCCGAGAGCGACGTTGTGCCGATGCCCTCAAGCGGATCGGCGGCGGGCGCGCAGGGCTCGATCGTCACGCTGTGCGACATTCACGCCCTGGGCGAGAGCGGGCGACCGCGCCGGACGCACCTGGGCTACAGCCTCAGCAAAGCGGCACTGCTGGAAGCGACGATGGTCATGGCCCGCGATCTCGGGCCGAGCGTGCGTGTCAACGCCGTGGCACCCGGCATTGTGGAGTTTCCGGCATCGGGTGTCGAGGAGGAGCAGGCCCACCAGCGTGAGTACATCCGGCGCGTGCCGATGGGCCGCGTCGGCACTATGAACGAAGCCGCGGAGGCCGTGTGGTGGCTGGCGACGCGCGCGACGTACACCACCGGCCAGGTGCTGCGGATCGACGGCGGACGCTCGATCACCTGATTCGATCCATGCGTTGGCGGTTCAGATGCATCCGCTAAAGAACGCCTGGAAGAACGCGGTGAAGTCGCCGTTGTCCACGCTGCCGTCGGCCCCGACTTCCCCATCGGTGTTGGCGATGTCGGCAACGGTGCGAGCGGGCGAGCCCTCGTCGGCAAAGAACGCCGCGAAGAACGCGGAGAAGTCGCCGTTATCGACCGCACCATCGCCGCCGAGCATGGGCTCACCATCGGTGTCGGCGATATCCGCGGGGCTCGGGAGCGCGAAGGTCGCGAACTGCACCCCGCCGATGGACTGGAAGTTGGGCGAGCCGCCAAGGTTGGACGAACCCGCGGGGAGCGTCGGCAGGTTCTGATTCGAGAAGAAGCCGCCCGACGAGACGATGAACGCCTGAACCCGAACGCTCCCGCACGTCGCGCCGATGCCCAATTCAGACAGCGGGATCGACATCTCAAATCCGGCCCGTGCCGTGGCCGCGTTGGCGGCCGATGAGTCTGTCACGCCGTCGCGGTTGATGTTCATCATCGCGATCCGCGTGCCGCTCGGCGATGCGCCGCCGAAGAGCGTGCCCGAGCCGCTGTTGACCCGCTGCTGCCCGCGATACAGCTTCGTGGCCTGTCCGCCCGTGGGCAGAAGCACCTCATCAACGAACAGGTTGTTCGCGAAAGCGTTGACGAAGAACATGCGCTCCGGAGTAAAGCCGCTGTCGAACCGCGTGCCGCTGATCGCGCCGAGGCCCGCGGGCGGCGCGGGAATGTTCGCCGTATTGAGCACATTCTGTCCGCCGGCCGCGCTGTCAACGAGCACGACGATCGCGTTGCCGTCGGCGGCGATGTTCCCGGTCAGACCCACGAGCAGATCGGTCGACGTGGAGCGGACAAACAACTGGTTGAGTTCGTTGAAGTTGTTGCCGAAACCCGTGCCGTTGGCCTGCGTCGCCAGAGCGCCGCGCGTGCCCACGTCCTCCGGGATGTTCAGCCCATCAATCCGCGGCCCGGTCGCCTGCGGAATCGTGATCGTCAGCGGCTGGCCATCGGTACCGCTGGCGGTGATCTCGCGGCCGTCGTGCAGGAACAGCCGCACGTTCATCGGCCGGCTCAGGCGGGCTCGCGAGCCCTCGGTCGCGGCGATCTGAACCGTGACGCTGTCGCCCGAACGCTGCGCCGTGTAGGTCGTCAGCAGATAGTCGCCGGTCATGTAGCCGTAGCCGTCGCCGGCGTCTTCGTAGAGCTTGCCCGTTGCGCCGCCGTTCTGATCGAGGTTGATCAGCAGCGTGAGCGGGTTCAGCGGCAGTTGTGCCGTGAACTCCTCAACCGGCCCCGACGGCACGATCGCGCCCGGGCGGAGGTACAACTCGGGCAGGTCGAGGTTCGCGTTGTCATCACCCGCGAAGCCCGTGAACCCCACACGCATCCAGTTGTCCAGGCCGGCGGGCGCGCCGGGGTACATGCGCGGGCGCATCGGCTGCCGCGTACGCTCGAAGACGGGCTGCGTCGAGACCATCAGGTCCGGGCCGACCAGGAACGCGTCGTCCTCGCCGTGAAGCCGCGTGTCCGCGGGATCGGCGAAGAAGAGCGGCTGCATCATGGGCACGCCCGTCAGGTGCGCCTCGCGGAAGGTCGTGTAGATGTAGGGCATGAGGCGGTACCGCCGCTCGATCGCCTGGCGGCAGGTGCGCTCGGTGTCGGGGCCGAAGGACCACGGCTCCTTGAGGTTCGAGCCGCCCTCGTAGTGCCCTCGTGCAAAGGGCATCATCGCGCCAATACCCATCCACCGCCCGTAAAGCTCGCCGTCGCCGAGGCCGACAAAGCCGCCGATATCTGGACCGCTGAAGGCCTGAGCCGAGATTCCCAGATTCAGCACCATGCTGATGGACATCTCAAGATGTTCCCACGACGCGACGTTGTCACCCGTCCACGTCGCGGCGTAACGGTGGCCGCCGAGGTGATTGGCGCGCGTGAGCACGAACGGTCGCTTGTTCGGATTGGCGGCCTGTACGCCCTGACGTGTGGCGCGGACCATTTCCATGCCGTAAATGTTGTGGAAGCGGGCGTGCGTGTTCAGCCCGGGGCGATCGAAGGGCGCATCGGGACGGTGGATGTTGCTCTCCGGCATCGTGTTGGGCGTGGTGTTCAGCAAGGCCGGCTCGTTCATGTCGTTCCAGACGCCATCGATGCCGCTGCCCATGTACGACTGGCCGCCGAGCTGACCGAGCGGCGCGCTGTACAGACCCGCGAACCAGTTGCGCGTGCTCTGGCGAGTGAAGTCGGGGAATAGGCAGTTGCCCGGCCAGACCGTGCCGACGAAGTTTGTGTTGTTGGACCGCTTGACCCAGTGATCGCCGGCGTTGCCCTGGTCATGAACGAAGTAGCCGGACTCCTGCTTCACACCCGGGTTGATCATCCAGACGGTGCGGAATCCATGGTTTTCAAGGTCCGAATTCAGTTGCGTGACGTTCGGGAAGTTCGACTGATTGAACGTGAACACCCGGTAGCCGTTCATGTAGTCGATGTCGAACCAGATCGCGTCGCACGGAATGTCCTTGCTGCGGAAGTCGTTGGCAAGGGCCCGCGCGTAGCTATCGCTCCAGTACGAGAAGCGGCACTGGTGATAGCCGAGCGCCCACTCCGGCGGCATCGGTGTCGTTCCCGTCAGTTCGCCCAGCGCACGAAGGACCGCTTTCGGCGATTCGCGGTCGATCACGATCAGCGCGAAACTCGGACCGTCGGCGGCAAAGCGGATGCCCGTGCTCTGCGGCTGGCTCAGGTCGATGTCGCACCGGAACGTTGTGTCGGCGATCACGCCGAACGCCGTACCGTCCGGCCGCACCGCGAGCACCCACGGATGGCTCTGGTAGAGCTGGTTGTCATTGGCACTGTACGCGTAGGAGTCATCGTTCCACGCTGTCACGCTCCGCCCGTTGCGAAGCAGCGGCCCGGCGACCATGCCGGTGCCGTAGAGCGACGTGCCCGCCGGGATCGCCAGCGTCGCGGTGCTGCGTCCCGAACCCGCGAAGCTCGGGACCAGAGCCCACCCCGACGGCAGCGGCCCGCTGGCCGGAAGCGTCGGGTTCACCAGCGCGTAACTGGGGAGAGCATTGGTCCGATCCAATGCGGACCGATGAAAACGCGCGATGCCCGCGCCGAGGGATTCGCCCACCACCTGCGCGGAGACGCTCGAGCCGCTCAGCAACACAAGCGCGCACGCACCGACAACAAACGAGCGCGTCGCTCGCACAGAACAAACACCGTTCATCATGTCATGATCCTCTCGTTGGGCTTCACGGGCTTCGCCGAGAGTTTACACCACACACCGCCCGCCAGCCGCACGGGACTGCATGGTTTTTCCCCTGATTTCCTGCGCGTGGGCGCAAGGTCATTCTCGGACGCTCACGCGATCACACCCGCTGCTCAGGGAGCCCCGGCCTTCTTGGCGGCCTCGATCGCCGCCGCACGCTCTCTCTCGATGTCCGCATCGATCTCCGCGAGGAGTTCCGCGGCCTTCGGGTGGCCCATAGACCCGGCCATGTTCACACGCAGCCGAGCGCCGCGGAGGTCGCCGGATCGCCGGGCCCATACCGCCGCCTGATAGTGCAATTCCGGATCTCCGCTGCGCCACCCGATCGCGTTGCCGTAAAGCACCGCCGCGGCGGTGGGGTTGCCGACCATGCCGTAGCTCTCGGCGAGCGTTGACAGAAGACCCGGCTCCGAGACCTGCTCCTGCGGCGTGAGCCCCTGGAGGAGCTCGATCGCTTCGTGCGGGCGGTTGTCGCGCTTGACGATCTGCGCCAGAACATGCCGCCAGCGTGGTGAGGCGGGCTGAAGCTCCCGAGCCCTCTTGGCGTGCTGCTCGGCGATCGTCAGGTTGTTCTCCTTGAGCATCAACTGGGCCATCGTGCCCCATGCCTCCGCGATCCCCGGGTCCAATCGAACCACACCGAGCAGCGTGGCCATCGCCTTGGCGTCATCGCCCTTGCGCAGATGGATCATCGCCAGGTAGAGCGGGTACCGGGCCTCCTTCGGGTCGATCGACATGGCCTTGGAAAAGTGAAAGAGCGCCCGGTCATCAAGCCGCGCTCGGCTGGCGACGGTGCCCGCATCGCTGTGGATCATCGCGAGCGCGGGGCCGATGCGGATGGCCTGCTCGAACTGCTCCAAGGCATCGGCGAACCGCTCCTGAAAAATGAGCACACGCGCGAGCCGGAGCCGGATCTCCTGATCGTCAGGAAACTTCTGCGCCGCGCGGTCGAGAATCAGACCCGCATTGACGAACTGACTCTTGCTCGTGTACTCGTCGCTGGCGCTCAGGGCGGCCTGAATGGTCTCGATCGGCCGATCCATCACGCGCGGGTCCGCTCCCGGCGGCAGCGATGGTGTGCGGAACGCGAACACAAGGCCGGCGATGATCCCCGCGAGGAGCACGAGCATCACGACCACCAGTGCGATGACACCGACCCGTCGTCCCGCGCTGGCCGGCGCGGCGGAACTGGTGGCGGGAACCGTGCTCATTGGCTGGTTGGTGTTTGTCGGCGCTTCCATGCGAGAAACATCGTAGTGACGTGTACCATCCTCCCGCCATGTCCAGCATCACCCCCACCGACCAGTCCAGCAAACCAGCCGAGAAGGGCTATGTCCCCGCATCGCACGAGCCGCGGATCCGCGCCGCGTGGGATGCGGCGAACGCCTGGCGGGCCGACCCGTCGCGCGTCGATCCCGGCGCATCTCCGACGCACGCGCCGGGTGCCAAGCGTCCGCCGTTCTGCGTGCTCATCCCGCCGCCGAACGTTACCGGCGCGCTGCACCTCGGTCACGCCCTGAACAACACGCTGCAGGACATCCTGACGCGCACGCACCGCATGCTCGGCTATGAGTGCCTGTGGATGCCCGGCACGGATCATGCGGGCATCGCCACGCAGGCCGTGGTCGAGCGCCGCCTGCTCAAGGAGCAGAACAAGCGCCGGACCGACTACTCACGCGAGGAGTTCGTCGGGCTCGTGCAGCAGTGGAAGGACGAGTACGAGGCCCGAATCTCCGAGCAGCTCCGCGCCATGGGCTGCTCGTGCGACTGGTCGCGCCAGCGATTCACCATGGACGAGATCTGCGCCCGCGCGGTTCGCGAGGCCTTCTACCGGCTCTTCGAGCAGGGCCTGATCTATCGCGGCAAGCGCCTGGTCAATTGGGATCCCGCGCTGCAGACCGCCGTCGCGGACGATGAGTGCTACGACGAGGAGCACAACGCGTTCTTCTACTACCTGCGATACCCGCTGACCGCACCCGCGACTATGGCCGATGGCAGCGTGCTCACGCACGTGACCGTCGCGACGACGCGTCCCGAGACGTACCTCGGCGATACCGCGGTGGCGATGAGCCCGCACGACCCGCGTGCCGCGGCCCTTGCGGGCAAGCGCGTCCGCCTGCCGCTGGTCGGCCGCGAGATCCCGATCATCGTCGATCCGTTTGTCGTGCTCCCAAAGGCGATGGCCCGCACGGATGAAGAGCGCAACGACCCCAAGGCCGAGTTCGCGACCGGTTTCCTGAAGGTCACGCCCGCGCACGATCCCAACGACTACGAGATCGGCGTGCGTCACAAGCTGCCGATCATCAACGTCATGTCGCCCGATGGCCGCGTGAGCGACCAGTTCGGGTGGAGCGACGTGAACGAGGCCCGCGAGTTTGTCGGCATGAAGTTCGCCGCGGCACGCGAAGCGGTGCTGAAGAAGTTCGAGTCGATCGGTTTGCTGGAATCGAAGCGTCCCTACTCGCACAGCCTCAAGCACTCGGACCGGTCCAAGGCCGTCATCGAGCCGTACCTGAGCGATCAGTGGTTCTGCAAGGTGACCGACCCGCGGATGGCCGAGAGCGCCAACGAGGCTGTTCGATCAGGCCAGATGGCCTTCACGCCCGCGCGGTACGCCAAGATGTACGAATCGTGGCACGACAACATCAGAGACTGGTGCGTGAGCCGGCAACTCTGGTGGGGCCACCGAATCCCTGTTTGGTCGCGTGCAATCAGCGCGGCCGAAGCCCCCGGGCTGGCCCAGCTGGCCGCGCGGCTCGACGCGTGGGCGGCCGAAGGTGTTCTGTGCGTGCGCGACTTCGCATCGCAGAAGGCCGTCACCGCGGCCGCGTCGCTCTCGGCTGTACCGGCGCAGGGGCTGCGCTTGTTCGTGTGTCTGCGCGCGGATCACGCCGAGGCGATCGGCGCGTTGAACGCCGCGGGCTTCAGTCAGGACGAAGATGTCCTTGACACGTGGTTCTCCTCGGCGCTCTGGCCGCTGTCGACGCTCGGATGGCCCGACCCCGATGCCTTCGCCGACACCAAAGGCCTTCTGTCGGCCTTCAACCCCACAAGCGTGCTTTCGACGGCTCGTGAGATCATCACGCTGTGGGTCTCGCGCATGGTGATGATGAACCGACTGCTGCTGGCCACCCCGGCCGGACCCGGGCCGGCCCCATTCCGCGATGTGTTCATCCACGCGGTCGTGCAGGATGGCAACGGCCATCGCATGAGCAAGTCCGCCGGCAACGGCGTGGACCCGTTGGACATCATCGCCAGCCACGGCTCCGATGCCATGCGATTCACGCTCTGCCAGATGACCACGCAGACGCAGGACGTCAAGATGCCCGTGGTCAAGGATCCGCACTCCGAGCGCAACACGTCGCCGCGGTTCGACCTCGGTCGCAACTTTGCGAACAAGCTCTTCAACGCGTGCCAGGGACTGGTCATTCCGAAACTCCGCGGCGCGCAGTTGCCCGAGGGCGAGGTCGATTCCGCGACGCTCAGCACGCTCGACCGCTGGATGCTCACACGCGTGTCCCGCGGCGTGGACCGCGCGACGCGGGCCATCCGCGGGTACGAGTTCAGCGAGTACGCCGAGGCGATCTATGACCTGCTCTGGCGCGACTTCTGCGACGTTTACCTCGAGGCCATCAAGCCGACGATCGAGAGCGACGCCGGACAGCGTGCCGCGCTGCGCTGCGGAATCGACGCGATCCTTCGCATCATGCACCCGGTGATGCCCTATGTCACCGAGGCCACCTGGGAGCACATCCGCCCGCTCCCCATGTCCCGCATCCGCGGCGTCTCCCTGCCGCAGACAACACTCCTGGCACTTGCGCCCTGGCCCGTGTTCTCGCCATCGATTCTCGATGAGCACGCCGAGCGCACGATCGACCGCACACGAGCCATCGCCGCGGCCATCAACCAGGTCCGTGCGTTGCAGAACGTCGCGCCCAAGCGGAAGATCATCCTGCACGCGGGTGCCGCCCCGGCGGACCTTGCCGCGATGATCCGCGGTGCCGAAGGCGTGCTGGCCACGCTCGCGGGTCTCGCCGAGATCAGCTCCGCGCCCGCGGGCAAGGACGCGCCGAGCGTTGTTGTTGAGGGGCTGGAACTCAAACTCAGCTCGCTCGCCGATGCGCTCGACCCCGCGGCGGAGCGCGATCGTCTCACGCGCCGAATCGCCGAGGAGGAAAGGAAGGTCGCGACGATCACCGGCCGCATGAACAACCCGGGCTATATGGCCAAGGCCCCGCCCAAGCTCGTCGAGGAATCCAAGGCCCAGCTCGCCCAGAGCCAGGCGGAACTCGAAACCCTCCGCGCGGCACTGGGGAGACTCTCGTGACCCATCGCGTCCTCGCCGCGGGCCTGCTCGCGCTGACCATTGCGCTGCCGTCGTGCGGTCCATCGGGCGCGACGCCCGCCGCATCGCGTCCGGGCGACACGACCATCCGCCCGGACGATCCGCGTTCCGGCCGAGCCAAAGCCTCGGGCGCCGCGGCATCGTCCGAGGGAGCGCCCCGCGACACCACGGCGGCCGCCGTCGCATCGACGCCGTGGACCTTCGAGTCCGCTTCCGGACGCCAGTTCACCACCACCCACTTCAACATCTTCACCACCGAGCAGGGCGACGCGATCGTCTCTCGTCTGCCCACGTTCGTTGAGTCGGCCATCGCCCACTACACCTCCGCGATCACCGCGCTGCCCGAGCCCGCGGGACGCATGAACACGTACGTTATGGACACCCGCGCGCAGTGGGTCCGCCTGACGCTGCTGACCTTCGGCGAGCAGGGGCAGCGGCTGATCCAGATTCCTCGCGGCGGATTCGCGGCCCGCGGCCAGGCGTTTCTTTTCGACATCGGCTCTGGCGACACGCTGCTCATCGCCGCCCACGAAGGCTGGCATCAGTACACGCAGAGCACCTTCCGCGAGCGTTTGCCCATCTGGGCCGAAGAAGGCATCGCAACGTTCATGGAGGGCCACCGCTGGACCGGCCGCGAGGTGCGATTCCAGCCGTGGTTCAACGTCGAGCGCTTCGACCGCCTCCGCGATGCTCACGCCGCGGGCGAGCTGCTCACGCTCGAAGAACTGCTCACCTACACGACCGACGGTCTGCTCGTCAGCGCCGATACCCGCGCCATCACGTGGTACGCGCAGGTCTGGTCGCTGGTGCACTTTCTTCGCGAGGGAGAGGGTGGCAAGTACCGCGGCGCGTTCGCTCGAATGCTTACCGACGCCGCCGAGGGCAAGTTGGGCCAGGTCGTCGTCGCCGGAGTCGCCCGACGGCCCGACACGCGTCCGGCACTTCTGGCCGGCCAGACCGGCCCCGCGGTCTTCCGCGCGTACTTCGAGCCGGACCTGAACAAGGCCCAGCGCGAGTACACGGCATTCGTCAGCAAGATCGTCGGCTCGGGCGCACGCCAGAACATCGTCTCCGGCAAATCGCCGCTGCGCTGATCCGCTCGCGGCACCCTCGCCGCGAACGGTCCTCGCTCCGGTTTACCGCTGCGAACCCTCCATCCGCAGCGCCTCCTGCTGGCGCAGCGTGCTGGTGAGCGTGATGCGGTCGGCGTTGTTGACCACGCCATCGACCAGCACGTCCGCCTCGGGCTGATAGGTGCCGGTCGGCACGCCCAGACGCCAGTGCGCGTACAGGTCGTCGATGTTGAGCAGACCGTCGAGGTTCACATCGCCCGAGCCGATGGCGACCTGGATGTTCTCGTACCGCTGCACCGAGACATTGCCCGACGCCTCGTACGCGACAACCGTGATCGAGTTGTTGCCCGCAGGAAGCGCCCCGACGTTGCGACGCCACTCCTGGCGATCATACTGATACGCCTGGTTCGCCGAGCTCACCACCGTCAGCGGGTCGGTCGAGATCGGCAGATTCGGAATGATGTGAACCGCGTTGGTCGTGCGGTCATTGGCCTGAACTCGGAACTCGAACTGCCCTCCGCCAGAGGGTGCCTGCTGGGCGAGCAACTGGACGTTCGGCGGCGAGCGGTCGACGTAGAACACCTTGCGGAAGTCGCTGAAAATCGCGCTGCCGCCGTCGGTCCGTCGGCGATAGCAGACCACCGACAGATAGTGGTAGCCCTCGCTGAACTGGCTGGTGTTGATCACCTGGCGGTACACGCCCGTCGTGCCGGTTCCACCGGGGCCGGAGATCGGCGAGCGCTGCGTCAGGAACTGCTCGGCGCCCGCATCCACCCACGCGTTGAGCGGCTGGTCATAGTTGCCGTTGCCGTTGTAATCGACATATCCCTTTCCGATGCGGAACACGGCAAAGTCGTCGTGGTTCGGGTCGCTGGGGTCGGCCTTGGTGGTGTCAAGGCGGATCTCGAACGTCGGCGTCGTGATGACGTCGACCGCCGTCAGCCGCCGACGCCAGGTCGGCGTGCTCTCGGGGTCGGGCGCGATCTGTGTTGGCGCGGTGCGTGCGCCGCCGGGCTGAATGTTCAGCACCGACAAGGTGCCCGCGGGAGCGATCGGGCCGTAGGCGACAAGGCCGCGATGGTGCTGCACGCCGTTGATGTTCGTATTGTTCGGAATCGTCATGAACACGCGGCGGTTGTTGTCGACGGTCATGACCTGCGGGATCGCGCCGCCCGCGTTGACCACGGGGTCCGTCGCCGCGCCGGTGAGTTCCCAGAGCCGCGTCCCCGGTGGGAAGCTCGTCTGGATCGAGCGCTGCTGGAAGCCGTTGTCGTAGCGATCGTTCACGCCCACCAGCACATTCGCCGCGGCATTCACGCCGATCTGGTTGCGGGCAGGATCGGTCGCGAGGAAGTTCGTCCGCTCAAAGACCAGAACATCGGCCTGAGACGGATTGACCGTGTCCGTGCCGTTAAGAACGTAGAAGTAGGTCCGGGGCAGGCCGGAGACGTTCGCGTTGTCGGCACGAACGTACGAATTCGCCATCTGCGTGAGGCGACGCAGGTTGTTGTCAAAGTTCCCCAGAGCCGTCGGGTTGCCCTCGCGCGGCCAGAAGCCGCGGTTGCTGAACCGATCGTGCATCTCGCGCGCGTTGTAGTACACCAGCGGATAGCCCGAACGGAAGAGCACATAGGTCAACTGCGGCAGGCCGTAGTTCGCAGCGGGAACGATGCCCGGCGCGCTCGAGCCGTTGCCCACCGAGCCGTTGTCGTGGCTGTTGAGGTGGTGCACGCCCTGCGAGCCATCGTTGAACCCGTTGTCCTGCTGATCGATCGAGGCGTTGAGCGCATTGGTCCACGAGCCGAAACCGCGGGCGTTGAGGATGTCGCGCAGTGCGCCGGCCTCGTTGAGGTCCAGCGCATCGCGATTGCCGAAGCCGTCCTTGTTGCGGATGTATGTCTGGACGAACGCGTTGCTCTCGACGCTCTCGCCGAAGCTGTAGGCGTTCCCCTTCGCGCCCCAGGGGAGCGTGCGACGCTGGAACACCATCGGGTCGTAGTAGTTGTTCCAGAACCACTGCGGGATGTGCTTGGCGGCGTCAAGACGGAACCCGTCGACCCCCTGCACCTCGAGCATCCACTGCGTCCATCGCGACAGCAGGCCCGTCGCGTTCTCCATGTACGCGTCGCCCGCAAGCGGATTGGCCAGGTTGTACGGATAGATCGTCCAGTTCTGCCCATCCGAAGGGTTGGTGAACGTCAGCGGTGTCAACGCATTGTCCGGATAGAACCTCGCATTGTTCGGATCGGGACGATTGCGGATCGTGCCCGCGGGTAGATTCACCTGTCCGGCCGGCGGTGTCGCCGTGACCGGATGACGAATGAACCGGTAGTTCTTGGCCTGCGCGATGTCCTGCAGACCCACCAGGTCACCATCGAACAGGTTGTAGTTCGCGTCCTGCGGCTTGTACGACTGGGTCGTGCCGTCGTTGAAGTCGCCCCACGGATCGGCTCCGGTCCCGGGCTGATAGAACCCCGGCCAGCCGCCCGCCGCGAGGAACCCGGGGTCGTTGGTCCGACCACCGTTGTGGTTCATGATCGACTCGGGATACAGCTCAACGTTCGCGGCCTTCATCTCCTGGACCATCGAGCGCCAGTACGCCTCGGTGCCGTACGTCGTCTCGCTGCCGGGCGAACCAAGGTCGAAGCGATCGAACACGTCGTAGCCGGGAGAGTTGAAGCTCGCCTTGCTCGGCGATGGCAGCCACAGTGCGCCGTAGCCAGCCATGAACAGGTCCGGAGCACGCCGCTCCATGTGGGTCCAGCTATTCTCAAACCACTGCAAGAAAACGCGGCGGTCCTGCGCCATCGCCGGCGTGCTCATCATGCCGCCCAAACCCGCTGACGCCACAAGAGCCCACAGGGCCGCACGTCCGACGCCGCCCTTTTCCGCGCGCGTGTTCCGGCTCAGTTCGACGCGAACAACACCCATGTCGATCTCCCAAACGCAGTGCGAACACAACCGCGCAGCGCGCGGATCATCTCTGGCAAGGAGGGTACTACAGACCCGAACCCGAGGCCAATCTGAACCCAGAAATTAGAGCAGACCAGCGCATTCACGTGTATACAGCCTATTGGGGTACCCCGGAGGTAGCTCCACGAAGACGGTACTACACAACGTGCTGGGCGGGGCTTGGGGCGGCGCTGCCGCAGATAAGTCCGCGGCCTCCGTCATCCTCTTCGGAGCGGGCGTGCAGCAGGCAGAACGTCCCGCCGCGTCGCCATGGGCTGATCAGTCACCCTCGTGACCAACGCCGTCACCCGTCGGTTTGGCCGACGCCGGAACGCCGAGGTACGCCAGCGAACGGTCCATCACCCGCCGCACGACGGGGCCGGCGACCCAGGAGCCGTAGTGCTGCTTGCGGGCGATGCGCTCCGGACCGGGATCATCGATGATGACCAGGCACACCAGCTTCGGCTGCTCGAACGGTCCCGCGGCGATGAAGCTGGAGTTGTACTGCCCCTTGAAGTAACCATCGCTCCCGCGCGGGCGTCGCTTGCCCTTGGGCGGCTCGCCAAGCGGGATCTCCGCGGTGCCGGACTTGCCGAAAAGTTCATAGCGCCAGCCTTCCTCGCCGGTGGCCTTCTTGAGGTTCTCGTCCATCTTGTGAGTCACGCCTCGGAGAGTCTCGCGCGTCGCCGCGGCGGTATCGGCCCGCAGAACGCGATGCAGGAGCGTGATCTTGCCATTCGCGCCGGCTTCACTCGTCGCGCCCGGGTCCTTGGCCAGGAGCGTGACGTCGGGCAGCAAACCCGCAAGTTCGCCGCCCCGCGCCACCGCCGCGAACGCCCGCACCATTTGGATCGGCGTCACGGCGACCTCATGGCCGATGGCGACGGATGTCTGCGTGTACTTGGTCCAGCGTGACATCGGCGTGACGATGCCGGCGGTTTCGCCGCCGAGGCCGATGCCCGTGCGCGAGCCGAAGCCGAACTTTGTCACCGCGTTGCGCATCTGCTCGAACGTCAGCCGGCTGGTTCCCTTGACCATGCCAATGTTCGACGAATTGACGAGCACCTCGCGCCAGTTCTGGGTGCCGCGACGGACCACGTCGGCGATGGGCCGGCCGTACGGCGTGGTCCAGCGCCCGCCGCCCGTGTCGAAGACCTCATCCAAACGCACGACCCCCGCCTCCAGAGCCGCGGCCCACATGAACGACTTGAATGTCGATCCGGGCTCGTAGACGTCTTCGACCACACGGTTGCGCGGGTTGCTCGCGTTCTCGTCGGGCTTGATCGTCAGGTACCGCGGCCCGCCGAGGCCCTTGTCCTTCGGGATCACCGTGAGCCAGTCGTACTCCACGACATCCGGCAGTGTGCGGCGAACGTCCGACATCGCCAGCACCTCGCCGGTCGCCAGGTCCAGAATCACACCGCGGCCGCCCTGCGCGTCGGCATCGATGACGCCGCGATTGACTTCTTCGTCGAGGATCCGCTGAATCTCAAGGTCGAACGACAGCCGCACATCGCGACCGGCCGAAGGGGGCGTCACGCCGCCGAGCGGCACCCAGAGAGGCCTGCCGCGAGAGTCTCGAACAAAGCGGAACTCGCCGTCCTCTCCCTGCAGCTTCTCGTCATAGCGTGCCTCGGCACCGGTCAGCCCGGCACCCTCGAAGCCCACCACGCCGACGAGCCGCTCGGCGATCGGCCCGCCGACGACCGATCGAACCTCGCGCCGCTCAAGGTGAACACCGCGGAGACGCAGGTCGCGCACGGCCTGCTCGGTCGCCTCATCGATCACATCGGGAGTCAGGAAGATCACACGGTCCAGCCGCGGCTTTTCGCCGGTGGACTGCGCCTGCTCCTTCGCCTTCTCGTTTGCGATCATCGCGGCGCTGACCTTGGCCTGCACCGCCTCGCGATCCTGCCCGAGCACCCGGGCCAGACGCTCGAGATTCAGCTCCTTGTCCTTGACCGCGAATTCCTCAGGATCAACGAACACGCGCACGCCGAATCGAGTCGCAGCGAGCACACGCCCACGACGATCCAGCACGTCGCCCCGCCTGCCGGGCAGGTCGGCGCGGCTCTGGCGATCGCTCAAAAACGGCACAAGCCCCTCGGGCGGCGCGGCCTGCAACTGCGCCACCCGGGCGACCAGCCCGAGCAGCACCAGCGACATCATCACCACAACGAACAGCGCCCAGCGATCCGTTATCGCACCCGGCCTTGCCGGAGTGGCCCGCGTGCTCTTGCTCATCTTCATTGCCCCTGACGCCCACGCCCCACTCTGGCTCTCGATCACAATGCCGACCTGACCGTCTGCCGGAACCGATCAATCTCGCGATGCCGTCCGCGACGGGGTTGGCGTTGTGCTGGGATCCTCGGTAGCGACCCGCGTGCGCCCCCTTGTCGCCGGTTCGCTCCGGCGATCTTCCGCGATCGCCGGCAGGCCTGCCGGAACATCGCCCCTGGGCAGCGGCTGATCCACCCCGATCGCCGCGAGCCGGCTCCGCTCGCCCGGCAGCGCCGCGGCAAGCGTCTGCACGCTCATCGGCGCAACACCGTGGGCGATCTCGATCCGCAACTTCAGGAGCTGCTCGTCCTTCTCGCTGATCTGCCGCTGGATCATCGCCATCTGGTGCACCGCCTCCAGCCGCTGTTGACGCAGCGTCAGCAGCATGCTTGCGCACGCTCCGATGCACAGAATCAGGAACGACACTTTCCAGAGCACGGTGCTTCTCTCGTCGGCGGTCCTTCTCGATCTCCGCAGCCAGGAGTTCCGACTCCTGCCCTGTCCGTGGCAAACCTTGCCGACGGCGCCCGTCAATCCCCGGACCGGTCGCTTCCGACCGGCCGGGAGTGTTCGTTATGGCTCGTCGACGGCGTGACCTTCGCGGGCCAGCGCCCATCGATTATCGGGCCGGGATCTTCAGCTTCATACCGACCTTCAGACTGTCCTCGTCCGACAAAGTCGTTCGGTTGGCGTCGAAGATCTCACGCCAGCGCTTGCTCGTGCCGAGCGTCGCGCGGGCGATCGTTCCGAGCGTGTCGCCGGCCTTGACGGTGTAGGTCGTCGCGGAGGCCGTCGATGTCGACGACGGCGTCGTCCGCCCGGTCGCGGTCTCGCGGGCCGTGTTCGTCGGCGAGTTCTCCGCACGCCGCGAACCCGAGGGGATCACGCTCGGCGAGGCATCATCCGCAAGGCGAGCGCGGCCCATGAGCACATCCCTCGGCGGGATGCGGAGCGTCACACCAACCCGGAGGCTGTTTCGCGGCCCGACGCGGTTCTTGTTGTACGCCGCCAGACGCTCGACCACGCTCTCATCGCCGTAGTACCGGCGAGCAATCGCGATCAGCGTGTCACCCGCCTTGACCGGATGGGCCAGCAGCCGGCCGCTGGTCAGGGGCAGCGCCTTGTCCGCCTCCGGAGCCGGCGTCTGCGGCCGCGATGTGGCATCTCGGCCGGACTCTCGAACCTGATCACGCGGACCGATCACCACCACGCCGCCCCCAGTGGCGGAGCCGCCATTCGCGTTCGGATCGGCGGGCACGCCGCCGTTGACGTCGCGCGTATCGATCGTTGTGCTCGGCGGCACACGGGAGAGGTCCTGGTCCAGAATGCGCGACAGGCCCGACCCCGTCGTCGAGGTTCCATTCGCGTTCGACGAACCCGACTGACCGCCCATGCTCAGATCCACCGCGTGCTCGCTCACCGGCACGCCGTCCGGCCCAACGGCAATCGTTCGACCCGCACCCGGGGCGGCCTGTCCGCTGCCGGCGATGCCATCGACCTGCACAAAGGCGGGCGCGCCGCCGGCCTGCGCGGGCTGACCGACCACTTCCTGACCCGGCGGCACCATCGTCGACGTCGGCGAAACCGCCGGCGGAGCGGGGGCAACCGTCGGTTCAGGAGTCACTTCCACGACGTCGCGCGCAACGGTCCCGGTGTCCATCGCCAGGCGAGACCGGCTCGCCTTGGAGAAGTGGTCACCGATCACCACGGCCACCAGCAGCACGAGCGCAAACGCCACGATCAGAGCAAGCTTCACTTCGCGGGTCACCTGGAGTCGTCCTTGACTTGAGGGTGTCGCCGAGATCGCCCGAATCACACGTTGACCGGACTTCACCTCGACCATTTCTTCGATCGTCGGCCTCGCCGACGCTTGGGTCCTTCCTGTGTCCGCCCCCGCCGCACCTGCTTCGCTGATCGGCAAACTCCCGTCAGCGATCCCCTGCCCTCCCGATTCACCAGTCCGCTCCGCATCACCATCAACCGCCGTCACGTCCCCAACCCCGTCCGCACCGCCAATCTCCGAACCGGCGGATGGCTCAATATCTCCACCCTCTGCCGCCGCGGCGTCCGCCTTCGGCCCCTCGGCCGCCGCAGCATCCGCGTCTACCCCCTCGCTCGGGGGCCGACCGGAGTGGTCAAAGAGCGTCGGGCTGTCACCGCGTTCGCCCATGAGTCCGTCATCGGCTCGCCGACGCTTCCGAGTACAAAATGAAGCGTTCACCCCAGTGTTGCCGACGAGACCGTCGTTTTCAACTTTCCCCGCGCTTTCAGAGCGAGCCAACGACAACCGCCCGCAACTTTGCCGAGCGCGATCGCGGGTTGGCCAGAACCTCGGCGTCGCTGGCGCACGCGGGCTGCTCTCCGATGAACGCCAGCAGCCCATCCCGAACCCCCGCCGACAGCCGCTGCTTGACCGGGCGATCCTCGAGCGAGTGGAACGTGATCACGCCCACGCGTGCCCCAACGGCGAGCCATCCGCCCCGCCCGGATCCCGCCGCCCCCGTCGCGGCCACCCTCGCCCCGCGCTCGATCGCATCCAGCAGCGCATCCAGGTGCCCGAGCTCATCGTTCACCGCGATGCGCAGGGCCTGAAACGTCCGCGTTGCCGGATCGATGCCCATCATGTGCCGAGCGCCCGCCGGGAACGCCGACCGCACGACCTCCGCCAACCGACCGGTCGTCTGGATCGGCCCCTCGCGTCGTGCCGCGACGATTTTTCGGGCAATCGCCCAGCTGAGTCGCTCCTCGCCAAACTCGCGGATCACCCGCTCAAGCTCAGCCTCGCCCGAGGTGTTGACGAGCATCGCCGCCGTCACCGGCGCGGCGGGGTTCAGCCGCATATCCAGCGGTCCGTCCCGGCTGAAACTCAGCCCCCGCGATGCGTCATCGACCTGCGAAGACGCGAACCCAAGATCCGCCAGAACGACATCCGCACGCAGTTCCAGCCGATCCATCAGCGACGCCACACCCGCGAACGACTCATGGAACGCCAGCACCCGCGGCCCGTCCGACACCGCTTCCACCCGCGCTCGAGCGATCTCGAGGTTCCCGCCGTCCATATCCAGCAGCACCATCGTGCCCGTTGGCCCCAGCCGCAAGGCCACCGCGGCCGCGTGCCCGCCATGCCCCGCCGTGCAGTCGACCGCCACCTCTCCCACTTTGGGCGCGAGCGCCGACAGCACCTCCCCCATCAGCACCGGCGTATGGCCAAGTTCGCTCACGCCGGATCCTACCCGCCCGCAGGCGAACGAAAAAGCCCCGCACGAGGCGGGGCTTTGTTGGTGATCATGATCGGCTGCCGGAGTCGTCTCCCTCGCCATTCGGCAGGAGACCAAGACGCACAAGCCGGCTCGGCGGTTGCCGAATTACTTCTTGGCCTTGTCGCCCTTGGCGGCCTTCTCGGCCTTGGGAGCCTTCTCAGCCTTGTCCGCCTTCTTGGACTCCTTGGCCTCCGGCTCCGCGGCGGGGGCCTTGGCCTCGCCGCCCTGATCCGCACGGGCCGACTTGTCCTTCTGACGCTTCTCGCTCGGCGTAGTGCCCTCGGCTTCGACCGCGGCCTTGAACTCAGCCGACAACTCGTCGCTCTTCTTGATCTCCAGCGGGCGGTCCGCCTGGATCTTCAGCCGGATTTCCGTCTGCAGTTCCGAGTTGAACTTCACCGTGATCGGATAGGAGTCCACACGCTTGATCGAGCCGCCGATACGAACCTCGCGGTCCTTAATGCCCTTGAAGCCCGCCGCGTCGAGCGCCATCGCGATCTCGTGCTGCGTCACCGCACCGTACAGAATGCCCTGATCGTTGCACGAACGGATCATCGACAGCTCGAAACCCGCCAGACGCTGGATCAGCGCCTCGCGCTCCTTGCGCTGCTCGGCCAGCATTCGCTCAGCATCGGCACGCTTGCCGGCGAGCTGCTTGACCAGCTCCGCGCTCGGCGTCGTCGCCAGCTTCCGCGGCAACAGGTAGTTGCGAGCAAAGCCCTTGCGGACCTTCACCACGTCGCCCACGATGCCCGTGTTCTCGACGTTCTCAACCAGCAACAGTTCAACGTTCTTCGCCATGTCTGCTGTCCTTTCGTGGTGCCGAAGCCTTAAGCCGGCACCCGAGAGTTAGGAGCCCCGCGACGACCGACCTTCGATCCTCGCCAAGCCCCAACGATTTGCCCCGGAAAAGCCGCGTTCCGCCGCTGGCCATGGGCCATCGACAGAGACACCGACCGTGCCCCGGAGTGGAAGGAAAGTGTTCGCACGAAGTGCGTGACAATCAAGCCCGCGCGGCCGCTCGCCCTATTCCTTACAAAAACAGATCAGACCGATGCGTAGACCGCAGCGACCGCGCCGTGTTGGACCGCTCGGTCCAAACACCGCCGCGTGATCAGAACGGGATGTCGTCTTCGCTCATCGACTGTGCCTGCGGCTGCGCCGGCCCACGCGTCACGACGCGGCCAGCGGGCGGCGCGCTCTCCTGGAAACCGTCATCACCACCGCCGCCACCGCCGCCAGGCCCGCCCTTGGAGTCGATGAACTGGAATGTGTCGATGACGACCTTCAGTTTCGTCCGCTTCTCGTTGGTCTGCTTGTCCTGCCATTCATCGAGTTTCAGGTGGCCCTCGATGAAAATGGGCTTGCCCTTGGAAAGGTACTTGCCGATCGCTTCGCCGGTCTTGCCGAACGCGTCGCAGTCCACGAACGTGACTTCTTCCTTCTTGGTCCCGTCCGCGAGCGTGTACCGCCGATTCACCGCGAGCCCGATCTTGCAGATCGCGTTGTTGTTGCTGCTGTACCGAACCTCCGGATCGCGGGTGAGGTTGCCCATCAGCATGACCTTGTTGTAATTCGCCATCAGCGTTCTCCAGTGGAGGACCGAGCCTCTGCGCCTCGCGCAAAAAGAAAATCCGGGCCGCCCTGCGGGACGACCCGGATGAAGTGTACACCGAATCCTTACAGAGTCCAACCGACAGGCTATCCACACCGGGCAAGCCCGGCAGGATCAGCCCTCGAGGCTGAACTTCGACTTACTGCACCGGGGCCGCGGCGGGCGCCGGGGCCGCTGCCAGAGCCGGGGCGGGCGTCGGCATCGATGCTGCACGCAGGTTCGCCTCGACCAGCAGGTCGATCACGCCCTCGTTGTTCTGCATCTCCTCGGCGCTGAGGTGATCAACGCGGATGATCAGCTGCCGCAGCACGGTCTCGGAGAGGTTGAACGCACGCTCGATCGCGCCGAGCTTGTCCGTCGTCGCGCTGAAGTACGTCAGCAGGTAGATGCCGCGCTTCTGCTTGGCGATCGGATAGGCCAGGGGGCGGTCGGCCCACTTCTTCAGCGCGATGATCTCCGCGCCGTTCTTGGTCAGCACTTCCTTGACGTGCTCGACCGCGCCCTTGAGGTCGGTCGCGGCCGACTGGCCGAACAGCAGCATCGCTTCGTAGTTCACCTTCGGATTGCTTCGCATGATCTTTCCTTTCAGATCGTTGGTTGCTTCTGGTCGTTCCGACCGCCGAGCGGAGACGCCGGAGACGCCGGCTGCGCCGGTGTCGCGGCCCGTTCGGCGGGCGCGGTGCCTTGCTGCACCTTGGTGTTGAACGCGTTCATCGCGCGGGAGACGCCCGCCGCGACGAACGTGTGCACTGCCTGGACCACACGGTCCAGACAGGGACTCAGCGACTTGATCTGCTCGTCGGTAAACCGTCCGAGCACCCAGTCCGCCGGGTCGCTGTAACCCTGCGCCGGCGGGTCGATCCCGATCCGCAGACGCGGGTACGCCTGCGTGCCGAGCACCCGCTCGATATCGCTGAGCCCGTTGTGTCCGCCGCTGGACCCTTCCGCACGGATGCGGATCGCGCCCAGCGGCAGCGCGTAGTCATCAACGAGCACCAGCACGTCGCTCGCGGGGGAGAGTTTGTAGAACCCGACACACTCGCCAACGCCGGCGCCCGAGCAGTTCATGAACCGCATGGGCTTGAGGAACGCGACCTTCTCACCGGCGATATCGCCCTCGACGTATTCCCCGCCGAAGCGCTGGCGTACGCCCGCGCCCGCGGCGAGCTTGGCCACCGCACGATCGACAGCCATGAAGCCCGCGTTGTGACGCGTCTTCTCGTACTGCGATCCCGGGTTGCCAAGGCCGACGATGAGCTTCATGTCCGTCTCGTTGGTCTCCCCGCTCAGGCGAGGATGTGCGTGCTTCGTGCCGTTGTCTGCGAGTCCGGTGCGCCCGGGGCCGATCGGCCCCGGGCGCGACCGATGGTGACGGGATTACTTCTTGGCCGCGGGCTTGGCCCCCGCCGCGGGCGCTGCACCCTTGGCCGGTGCGGCACCGGGCTTGGCGGGAGCGGCGCCGTCCTTCGCGGCCTTCTCGGCACGCTCCTTCTCGCCGATGACCTCGGGAGTCGCCGCGTCGGCGCCGACAACCGCCGCCTCGGCAACGACCTCTTCCTTGGCCTCGATGATCTGCGCGATGATCGAGTGCGGATCGGTCAGCAGCTTCATGTCCGCCGCCGGCAGCTTGATCTTGTCCGCGGTGATCAGCTCGTTCAGGCCCAGGCCGGAGATCTCGACCACAACCTCGTCCGGCAGGTCCGCCACGCGGCACTCGATCTCGATCTCGTTGGTCGGGTGCATGAGGATCGCGCCGGCGCTCTTGAGGCCGATCGCCTCGCCCTGCAGCCGCACGTGAACCTTCGTCTTGACGCGCTCGTTCAGGTCGACGCGGGCAAAGTCCGCGTGGATGATCGTGTCGCCCAGATAGTCAAACTGCAGCTCCTTCAGCAGCACCATCTGGTCCTCGTCCTTGTGGGTGCTGCCGGGCATGTCCAGCTTGAAGACCTTCTCGCCCTTCTCGATCTGCGGCACCAGTTCACGCGTGTCAAAGCTCACGCTCACCGGCTCCATCTTGTGGCCGTAAATGACCCCGGGCAGACGACCCTGCTCGCGGATCCGCTTGGCAAAGCGCGAGCCGTTGCGCTCACGAACCGTTGCGCTGATCTTCGGTACACGATCCTTCATATCTCGTTCCTTTCATCAAAGAGAAAACCGGTTCAATCCTGTCCCATCACTCACGTTCGCTCCCCGCGCACCCGTTCACCGGGCCGCCTACCGCTTCGTCCCCATCGTCTGGCGGAATAGCGCCGAGATGGACATGTTGTTGTGGATGCGGTAGATCGCCTCGCCGAGCAGCTTGCCGACGCACAGTTCGACGATCTTGCCCGAGATCGGCGCCAGACGCTCGCCGAGCGGGATCGTGTTGGCCACGACGATCTGCTCGATCGGGCTCCGCGCCAGACGCTCGACCGCCTTGCCCGCCAGCACCGGGTGCGTCGCCGCGGCGATGACCTTCGTCGCGCCGTGACGCATCACCAGATCCGCCGCCTCCACCACCGTCCCCGCGGTCGAGATCATGTCGTCGAACATCAGCACGGTCTTGCCCTTGACCGAGCCGATGAGGTTGCCCGTGGTGATCTCGCTGCCGGAGATCCGCCGCTTGTTGATGATCGCCAGTTCGCCGCCGAGCAGATTCGCGAACGCCTCGGCGACCTTCACGTTGCCCACATCCGGGCTGACCAGGCAGAGCTCTCCCAGCTCCTTCCGCCGGGCCATGAAGTACTCCGCGAACACCGGCGTCGCCGAGAGGTGATCCACAGGCAGATCGAAGAAGCCCTGGATCTGGGCCGCGTGCAGATCGATCGCCAGCACGCGATCTGCGCCGGAACTGGTGATCAGGTTGGCGACGAGCTTGGCCGTGATCGGCACTCGCCCCTCGTCCTTGCGGTCCTGTCTGGCGTAGCCGAAGTATGGGATGACCGCCGTCACACGCCGGGCACTGGCCCGGCGCAGACAGTCGATGAACACCATCAGCTCCATCAGGTTGTCGTTCACCGGCATGCACGTGCTGAGCACGACGAAGCAGTCGCGTCCGCGCACGTCCTCTTCGAGCTTCACGAACGTTTCGCCGTCCGGAAAGCTCTCGATCCGCACATGCCCCGGCGTCATCGAAAGGTGCGCGCACAACCGCGTGGTCAGCTCGATGCTGGTGCGCCCGGAGAAGATCTTCAGAGCGCTGTTGGTATCGGGTTGTGCTTCGCCGTGGTTCAACGACGGGCTCCGGTTCCCGCACGCCCGCGGTAGATCGCATCGACCTCCGCGAGCTGCTCGGGCGTGTTGATGCTCAGGACGTCTTCCGCGGGGACCGCATCGATGACTTCAACCGTCTTGTGCTCGGCGAGCATCATCGCCGGGACGTCGGTGATGTAGTACTCGCCCGAAGCCTCGTTACGCTTGACGCGAGCCAGCGTCGAGAAGAGTTCACGGGTCTCGAAGCAGTAGTAACTCGGGTTGACCTCACGGATCTTCAGCTGCTCGGGCGTGCACTCCTTGTGCTCGACGATCCGCTCGAGCTTGCCGTTCTTTCCGCGCACGATCCGGCCGTATCCGCTCGGATCCTCGATCACGCTCGTGGCCAGCGTCGCCGACGCCGCCGAGCGACGGTGCAGATCAAGCAGCGTCCGCAGCGTCGCACCCCGGATGAGCGGGCCATCGCCCGCGAGCACGAACACGTCGTGCCGCTTGCCCGACTTGACGTCCGCCGCGAAGAGCCCCTCGGCGCAACGCACCGCGTGGCCCGTGCCGAGCTGCTCGGTCTGTTCGGCGAACTCCAGCCCCGCGTTCCACGCCGCGCCCTGCGCCGCCATCAGCGACCGTACAACTTCCTGCTTGTACCCCACCACCAGCACGACACGCTTGCACCCCGCCTCGCGGCAGGCATCCACCACGGCGCACACCATCGGCCGACCGCCGACCTCGTGCACGACCTTGGGCAGATCGCTCCGCATCCGCGTGCCCTTGCCCGCGGCCAGAATGATCGCGCTCGGCGCGTTGTCGTTGCTCTGCCCGCTGTTGCCGTTGTGATGATCAGCCATTGCCCGCCGGCCGATCAACCGTTCCTCGCGTGCCCGCCGAACCGCCGCGCAAACTCCCGATGATCACCGGTCCCGGCCGCGGAAAAAGCTGGCCGACCTGGATTCGAACCAGGACAAGCAGAACCAAAATCTGCTGTGCTACCGTTACACCATCGGCCAGTTCACGAACGTCCGCACGGCTCTCGCCGTTCTGCACGCCTCTTCAGGACCGATCGACCTTGCCGCTCCTCATTCATGCGCGCCCGACGCTTTGGCATCGAGTGCTGGACTACGGATCGCAACCATCGTCGCGGCCCGCAGCCGAGCTCCACGCTCGAATGACGGAATCCGCGGCCTGCACCCTTGCCAGCCCGAATCGGGCAGGCGGGTCGGGAACTGGACCGTCCATCAGCCGCGATAGAACGACCCATGCCCGTGCCTCGGCTTCAGTCAGTGGCTGTTGAGCGCACCAACCGAAGCGTCCGTCACGGACGGCTCCGGCGATATTGTTCGCACCATGATCGGGAAGGTCAACCGGCGCGGACGACCGATCCACGTCGGCGACGCCCGGCGATCGCCACCATCCCGCCACAAACCACCGCAACTCCCGGCGTGGGAACAACTTGCGGGATGAACTCGACCCGCGACACCGTCGTCGTCGCCGACGCCGAGCGCGTGTTGTCGCCCAGGAACAGGAAGTTCGGGACGATGTACGGGCTGAACGGCACCCCACTGGCGACGGGGTCGAACAGCGAGTAGTCGCGCAGTGCCCCGCTAAGCACCAACGCGCCATTGCCGTAAAGGCTGTAGCTGCCAGCACTTACCGCCAGGTCATACCGCACGATCGCCGCGGCGGTATTGAATGCGACACCCTCGCCCTGAGTGAAGAGCGTCGGCGATGCTCCGCCGTTCTGCGCCCAAATCCGGTCGGTCCAGAAGCCCAGTTCGATCGACTCGGACGGCGTCGCCCCGACGATCAGGACGCTAAATCCCGCACGATTCACGCTCGCGTGGCTCTCGGCGTCGATGCGCACGTCAAACCTGAGCGTGTACCCGCTGGCGGCGTTGAAGCTGGGCCACCCGGCATCCAGCGGCCCGCCTGCGTTACGAAAAAGCCCGGCGACTTCGCCCAAGGACGACGATGTGTTCATCGTCAGGGATGTCGGATGAAGCGTCTGGCTTGCCCCGGAGGTGAACGGAATGAAGCCGATCCAGCCCTGATCATCCGCGAGCGTGCCGAGCGTGCCGTCGTAGAACACCGGCGCAGCGAACAGCGAATGAGCCCCCACCGCCATCGATGCCGCCAAAGCCACGCACGCCGAAGCGAGTTTTCGCACGGACACTCCCTTTTTTGCCGCGAATACGAGTCCGCTTCGAGGGGCGGACCATCTCATTTGCCCGCCTCGGGGGATTGAACCGAACCCCGCCGAGGACCGGCGATCTCTATCTCATCAGGTCTGAGTGTGACTCAGGATCAGTCGTCGGACAAGGGTGCGAATGCGAGGACTTCACAAAGTCAGAAACAAACCGACTGTCGGTTTGTTTTACTCATTCGTCCGCGGGGGGCTCGGTCGCGGCGGACTGGCCGCCGGGGCTCAGAACGGAGCCGTTGATCGCGCGTTCGCTCACAACGTCGTAGCAGGTCGCAAGCAGCCCGACGAGCGGAAACTTGGCGTTCTGGAACGGGCTGACACCGAGCCGACGGAGCAGCGGGTGCGAGACGGCGGGGGGCGCGATCGAGAGGTCGACCCGTGCAGCATCGGGATTGAGGGTCCAGAACTGATCGATGGACTGCTCGAGCGTGGTGGTCGCCGCGTCACTGATGCCGGGCAATCGCGGGACGTAAGCGGGGATCGGTCGGTCGCCGCTGGTGCGGGTTGCGCCCGCGACGACGCGCCGTTGGCGGAGGCGTTCGAGCAAGTCCTCGCGCGCCAGGCCGCGGAGGGAGAAGATCATGAAGGGATCCTGACCGAGTTTCTCGGCCAGGATGGCCATGGCGCAGCAGACGTGCTTGCACCAGACATTGCCCGGGGTTTCGCGGGCGATTGCGCACGTGCATGAGCGGGTGATGTCACCGGCTTCCTGCGGGAACAGGCGTAGGTTCTGGGGTGCGAAGACGTCCTCGATACTCGAGGGAACTTCACCGGCCAGGAGCATGGCGACGAGCTTGGTCTCCGACGCGAGCGCATCGAGCACACGCTCCCACTGCTCGAACGTGAAAGTCTGGAGTTTGATATCGACGACATACGGACCGGGCAGGCGTCCCTGAACGCGAGCCTGAATGTGTCCGTTGGTCACGTTGAACCAGCGGGACTGGCCGAGGCGCGCGTAGTTGATTCCCTCGGCGAGTTGATCGTTGGGCGCGAACTCCTCGGAGAGCCGGAACCAGCGCTGGCCGGACCAGACGCTGGAGACGGGGCCGGACTTTGAGTCGATGCGAATCCCGCCGCGGACCTTGCGGGGGTGCAGCGTTGGCTGCGGCGGGCGCGGCGCGAAGCGGTGATACGGGTTGTTTGTGCCGAGCAGCGAAGGCACGCCGGGCGCGCCGCCGCTCGGTGCGGCGGGCGTCGAGGGATTCGCGGCGGCCGGGGTGTTGGGCGGCGAGGGGGGCTGTGAAGGGGGCTGCGGCTTGGCGGGCGGCTGATTGCTCATGCCTGGTTCTCCGCGATGGCATCGAGGTCGGCAAGGTCGGCATCGACCGCCGCGGGACGGAGCATGAGCACATCGCGCAGTTGGGCCATGTTCAGGTCCGTGAGCCAGTTCTCGCCCGAGCCGATGACGTTCGCGGCGAGATCTTGCTTCTGCTCGATCATCTGGTCGATGCGTTCCTCGAGTGTTCCCGAGACAACGAACTTGTGGACCTGCACGGTTCGTGTCTGACCGATGCGGTACGCGCGGTCGGTCGCCTGGCTTTCAACGGCGGGGTTCCACCAGCGGTCGAAGTGGAACACGTGATTCGCGGCGGTCAGGTTCAGACCGACGCCGCCGGCCTTGAGCGAGAGGATGAAGATGGGCGAGGAGCCGTCGCCCTTCTGGAACGAGGCGACCATCGCATCGCGCTGGCTTGTGGTCGATCCGCCGTGCAGGAAGAGCACCTCACGGTCGAGCTCGTGCCGCAGCATGGCGGCGAGAATGGTGCCCATCTGACGGAACTGCGTGAAGACCAGCGCCTGACCGCCCGAGGCGACGACCTCGTCGAGCATTTCAAGAAGACGGACGCACTTGCCGGACCGCGAGGCGCGTTGAATGGCAGGGCCCAGATCGCCGGATTCCCCGTCGCCGGTATCGTCGCCCTTGAGGTACAACTGCGGATGGTCGCAGATCTGCTTGAGTCGGACCAGGCCCGCGAGGATGATGCCTCGGCGCTGGATGCCCTCGGACTCTTCGGCGGCTGAGAGCATGCGCTTGACGACGGTTTCGTAGAGGCCCGCCTGCTCCGGAGTGAGGTAGCAGAACTCCTTGGTCTCGACCTTTTCGGGCAGGTCGGCGATGACGTTCGGATCGCTCTTGAGGCGGCGCAGGACGAACGGCTGCACGAGCGCCCGCAGACGGCCGGCGCGGGCGGTGTCGTGGTAGCGCTCGATGGGAAGGGCGAACCGCGTGCGGAATTCGCTGAGCCCGCCGAGCAGGCCCGGATTGAGGAAGTCCATGATGGACCACAGTTCGCTGAGGCGGTTCTCGATGGGCGTGCCGGTGAGCGCAACGCGGCGAGGGGCGTCGAGCGCGCGGATGGCCTGCGTCTGTTTGGCCGCGGGGTTCTTGATGTTCTGGGCCTCATCCAGCGCGATGCGGTGCCAGCCGACGGGCTCGAGATCGGCGCGATCGCGGTGGGCAAGGGCGTAGGTCGTGACGACAAGGTCGGCGTTCATCGCCGCATCGAGGAGATCCTTGCCCTGCTTGCGTTCGAGGCCGTGATGGATGTACACGCGCAGTTGCGGGGCGAATCGGCGTGCCTCGCGGACCCAGTTGCCCACGACGGACATCGGCACAACCAGCAGCGTCGGCCCGGGGCTGAACCGCTCTCCCGCGGAGCCGATGATTCGCCGCTCTCGCAGCAGCAGCGCGAGGAACTGGATGGTCTTGCCGAGACCCATGTCGTCGGCCAGGCAGGCGCCGAGCCCGACCTTGTCGAGGAACGCGAGCCACGACAGGCCCTTGAGCTGATAGGGCCTCAGCGAACCGACGAAACCCTCGGGCGCATCGATCATCTCGAGCGTTTGCGAGCCATCCAGCCCGCCGAAGATCGATGAGGCCCAACCGGAGACATCCATGCCGACAACGGGCAGGCCGGTCGTGCGCATGTCCGCCGCGTAGGCGAGGCGGAGCGCTCGGCCGAGCTCCATCTTGCCGCCGGGGTTCTCGCGGATGAACTCGACCGCGGCCTTGACATCCTCCGGACGGACCTCGACCCATCGCCCACCGATCATCACCAGCGGCGAGCGCATGGCGGCGATCCGCTCGAACTCCGGCAGCGTGAGCGTCGCGTCGCCGATGGAGATCTGCCACGAGTAATCGACCAGCGAGGCGAGACCGACCTGGCTCGACGCGGCGGCACCCGCGGCACCTCCGGCGGCATCGCCGGGAAGACCGGAGTCAATTCGGAGGCGCACGCCGAGTCGCGTGTTGGGCGAGTCCCACCACGCGGGCACGATGACACCGAAGCCCTGCTCACTGAGGATCGGTCGGTACTCGCGGAGGAACTCGTACGCCTGCGTGGTGGTCAGATCGAGGCCAACCGGCTCGGGGCTCGAGAGTGCCTTTTCGAGTTGCTTCCAGACGCGGGCTCCGGCGGCGATCTGCGCCAGAAGCAGTTCGGCGGGCTTCTCGACTCGAACGCCGCCGACGATCGCTCCCTCGCCGGGCAGAACCCAGATGTCCTGCGCATCGAGCATGACATCCGGAGACTCAACGGACTGCAGGTGGAACGACAGCGGCCAGGTCAGGCCTGGGCCGGGCGTGCCCAGCGGGTCGAGGCCCGAAAGGTCCAACGGTTCCTTGAGTTGGATACACAGGCGCCACTTGCTGTCGGTGCCGCGATGATCGAGCGAGCCGACCCAGAAGCGGATGCGCTTGAGCAGATCTGCACGCTGCTCGCCCCGGGAGATGACCTTGTCCTGATCGGAGAGGAGCCCGGTGAGCCATGCGACGTGCGCATCTTCATCGGGCGAGCGGCCGTCGATCGTGTCGCTCATGGTCTCGGCGGTCATGACGCCTCGACAGGCGGCGTCGCACGTGCGCGTGATGAAGTCCTCGAGCACGGGCCAGGATGAAGTCGCCGCGGCGTCGGCGGAGCAGCGGGCGCTGCCGGGCATGGCGTGCAGGACGGCCCGCACGCGTTCGAGCGTCGCGTCGTCGGCGAGCCAGGGCTGCCAGAGTCCGCGCACGCCGCCGCTCGAGTCCTGCATGATCGCCGGGACGAATCGCTGCTGGGCCAGGAGCCATCGAACCAACCTGCCCGCCAGGCACCAGTACGCCAGCGATGCGCCGCAGGCGATCGCGTGAGCCGAGGCGTGCTCATCCTCGAGAAAGATCTGTTCAAGACGATCGAGCACGCCGAGCGTGTCGGCGGCCGAGATCGGAACCGCGGCGACGCGCAGGCTCTGAAGGACCATGACGCCGCCGGCATCCTCGGCGAAGGTGTGGCCAACGGCGTGCGAGAGTGTCGGACTCGGGACGGGGATGATCGACTCGCCGAGGACGTGCGTCGGAAGGCGGAGGGAGAGTTCGCCCGCGGCGGCGATCGATGGCTCGAAGGAACTGCCGAGCGTCGCGATCAGCGTTTCGCGGAGTTCGATGCCGCTGGCGGAGAACGGGTGCACCGGACCGACCGAAGCCGGGGCGGCGCCGGGTGCGGGCTCGCGGTCGGACGCAGGGGCATCCTGGCGAACGCCAACGGAGAGGGCCTGTGCCGACTCGGCCTGTTCCATCCAGAGCCACAGGCGCGACTCGGACCAGCAGGCGTGGATCACTCGGATCTTCATGCGGCGGTGAACGGCTCCTTCCGGAACGATGCGGTGTCGGCGAAGCCGATGGAGGGGAATGAGGACGCGGGGACTTGAACCCCGGACCTACGGATTAAAAGTCCGCTGCTCTACCAACTGAGCTACGTCCTCGATGGCGATACACACTCCTGACAGCCGCGGGAAACGTGCCCGCGGCGCTGATGCGGACAAGCCGGAAAACACCATGAGCCCCGGTCGCACGCGCTGTGCGCACACCGAGGTTCGTCGGGACAAAACAGGACGGTCGATGGTAGCACCAAGGGCGAGCCCCGTCACGCCGGGCGTGCGCCGAATCAGTTACGCTCGTCCACGCCGCGACGGGCCGCTTCGCCGGCAAGATCCCGGAGCAGCTCGGCGTGACGCGCGGTCGCGCCGCGATTGCGGATGATGCACGCCCGGCCGGCGGCGGCCATTGCGGCGCGGACATCGGGCGCGGCCAGGAGCGATGCGACGGTCGACGCGAGGTCGACGGCGTCGACAACACGAATGGCGTTGTCGGCACGGAGCGCGTCGACGATCAACGCAAAGTCGCCGAACCGCGGTCCGATGATCGTGGGCTTGCCCAGCGCGACCGGCTCGATGGGGTCAGAACCGAAGAGCCTGCCGAACGATCGGCCGACGACGACAAGATCGGCGAGGGCATACGCGGCGCGCAGTTCGCCGATGGTGTCCAGTAGGAACCGGCCCGACGCGCGCGAACCCTGGTCCGGCGAACTTCGGCGAACGCAGCCGGGCATCGCTCGGGCGGCCTCATCGAAACGCTCGGGCTTTCTCGGGGCGCAGAGCAGTTGGACGCCGGGAGGCATGGCGGTGTGCAGCAGCGACTCCTCGTCCGGGCCTGTGCTCCCGGCGACGACGAGCGGGCGGGCACGATCGATGCCCAGCGCGCCGGCCAGGGCCTCGCTCCCCGGAACGTTCGCGCCGGGCTCGGCGAGCGTCGCGGCGTCCCACTTCATCGAGCCGGTGATGCGGCAACGCTCGGGCGGCACGCCCATGTGGAGGAACCGCTCGCGATAGTGCTCATCCTGAACCGCGGCGAACGCGAGGCGTTCGAATGTCGAGCCGAGGATCGGTCGAAGACGCGAGTAGCCCCGGAAGCTGCGCTCGCTGAGCCGGCCGTTGATCACCGCGACGGGAATCGCGCGCGATGCGCACGCGCGGATGAAGTTAGGCCAGAGTTCGAGTTCAACAAGGGCCACCGCGTCCGGGCGCACGGCGTCGAGAAATCGATCGACGCTCGCGGAGAAGTCCAGCGGGTACCTTCGCACGTGCGCGACGGATGCGAAGAGCTCGGTCGCGCGGGCCAGACCGGTGTCCGTGCCCGTGGTGATGATCAACTCCGTGTGCGGCGCGAGCATCGGGACGAGTTGGCGGAGGGCGTTGGTCTCGCCGACGGAAACAGCGTGAATCATCAGCCGCCGGCGATCTCCCGGCGGGGGAAGCTGTTCGACGTGTCCCATGCGCTCGCGCCAGCCTGAGCGGCTTTTGCGCAACCAGAGCGGGCTCAGGGCGATCGCTCCCAGGCCGTAGGCGACGTCGAGAGCGTTCATGGCGGCGCGGACACCTCGAAGACGTGCCGCGGTCGCGGCGAGATTCAGGACAATGGGCAGGCCGGGACTTGAACCCGGGACCCTTCGCGTGTAAAGCGAATGCTCTAGCCAACTGAGCTACCCGCCCGGACGCATGAGCGTAGGAGGCGTCGGCTCAGTGTTTCGAGCGGTCGATGGCCATCCGCCGCCGGGGTGTTATGACGATCGCCGGCGGTGCGGCGGAGCGCGCGGGCGGAGGGGCCGGGGCTCTCGCGGCGTGCGGGCGGGCGCTCTCGGTGCTCATCGCGGTGCCCTTGGAGGCCGAATCCGATTGCTGCCAAACAAAGGTCGGCGCGAGCGCGAAGACCTCGGCAAAGAGCGGGCTCTTCCGCTCGGCGCCCCAGATGTCCACGGCCGGGTCGGCGGGAGCGTGGACCTCAAAGCGTGCGGCCCGCGCGGCGGCATCGACACGAACACGAACGTCCGTGACCGTCTGCGTGTGGGTGCGATCCAGGCCCACGGCCAGCCGCACGATCGAGGAGAGCACGCGGACGAGTTGCCGCTCCGCCGGGCGGAGCCGCTCGAAGCACTCGTGCCTGCTGCGGGGCGAGGCGCCGCGGTGGTAGCGGGCGATCGCGGCGATGAGTTCGACCTGACGCCGCGAGAGGCCCGGAAGGTCGGCGTGAGCGATGAGGTTGTACGAGTGAATGTGGTGCTTGTCGTAGTTGATGATGTACCCGACATCCAGCAGGAGCGACGCGGAGCGGACGAGCAGGCGTGCCTCGCTGAGGGACCATGTGCCGCGGGGATCGCGATCGGTGGCTCGCGAGGCCTCGCGTGATGCCGCGGTGATGTCGGGCGAATCGGGTGTGATGATCGGGATCAGGCCGGGCGTCGTCACGAGCTGATCGAGGATGCGTACGGCCAGATCCGCGACGTGCTCGCTGTGCGGCTGGTCGTATCGACATGCTTGCGCGAATCGCCGGACCGCCCGCAGCGGATCTCCGGGAGTCGGACGGATGTTCGACGAGGACGGGAACAGTTCGCCGGCCATGGTCAGCAGCAGGCCATCGCGGATGCCCCCCTCGTGAACACGGACGCGCTTGGCATCGAGCCGCCGCATGATCGCACGAAGGACGGCAAGGCCCGCGACGATGATGTCGGCACGGTCAGGCCCGAGGCCGGGGATGCTCAGCCGGTCGGCGATGTCGACCTCTCGCACATCCTCGAGGATCGAAGCGAGGCTCGATCGCTTGACCTCAAAGCCCTGCACCGCGGCGATGGGTGCGCGGGCCTCCGGGGCCTTTCTCGCGCGGTTCAGGGCCATCGCGCCGAGGGTCGTGACGGTGCCGCCGGTGCCGATGAGCAACTGAAGCGGCGCCGGAAGGTCGGCGACGTGCCGGGCCATGAAGTCGTCGAGCCAGCGGCACATTTCTTTGTAGCGGACCGTCGAGGAGGCGACGGCACCGCCGAATCGCTCGGTGATCTTCACAGCGCCGAGGTCGAGCGTGTCGATGCGCTCGATCGCGCCCGCGGAGGCGAGAACAACCTCGGTGCTGCCGCCGCCGATATCGACGGTGGCCATGGTCATTGAAGACAGATCGAAGGCGCTGGAGACCGAGCGGTAGGCGAGCCAGGCTTCTTCTTCGGCGGAGATGACCTCGACCCGGACGCCGGAGTCGCGGGCGATACGCTCGATGAGTTCTTCGCCGTTGGTGCTCTCTCGCGTTGCGCTTGTCGCGACGGCGCGGAGGAGATCGACGTTGTACCCCTCGGCGATTCGACGCATGCGGTCGACTGCACGGGTGGTGCGATCGATTCCCTCGTCGCTCATGCGGCCGAGTGCGCCCACGCCCGAGCCGAGGCGCGTGACCTCCTTCTCATCATCGAGCACCCGGTACGACCCATCGGCGAAGGCTTCGGCGACGATGAGGCGGATGGAGTTCGAACCGATGTCGATCGCGGCGAGTCGGCGTGACCCGCCGCTGTCACGGGGCATCAGGCCCGCGGCGTTGCTGCCCGGCCGGGCGCCACGAACAACGCGGATGGTTTCGACCTTCGTCGGTGCGGCGGCGGCCGGGGATACGGACGCGATGGCCGGATCGGCGGAGGTGTGATCGGAAGGTGTCGGGGTCGCCGCGCGGGGGATCAGCAACGAGGCGGCTTCGGCGAGTTCGGCCAGAGCATTGCCAAGAGCATCACGCTCGCTCGCTGTCCAGCGTTTTTGCAGGGCCTTGTACCGCCGCTCGACAAGCCGCTGAGCGTGACGCGCAAGAGGCCTGAGGCCCGGTAACTCTGGAAGTTGGCAGGAGATCAGATCGCTGAGGGTCGATGCGTCGTGAAGCCGGCCCAGCGCGTGCTGCACCTCCGCGAGACGATCCACCGTCTTACGGAACGCCCGACTTTCGGACGTGCGTTCGGCGAGAAGCTCGACGGCATAGCGCAGGACCTTGACACGCACGCGAAGGCGATGGCAGCGCTTGATGCTGCGCGTGGCGCGTCGGGACGCACGCGCTACCCGACGCACAAGGCGCTCAAGCCGCTCGGCGACAGTGGTCGGATCATCGACGCCCGAGGGACCTGCGGCAGCGGCTGCGGGCGGCGTCGCCAGATGCAGGAGCGCGGGCGAGTCGCGCAGCGCTCGCACGAGCATGGGACGCTCGCGCCGCAGACGCGCGATCAGCTCCGCGCACGCGCGGCGGATGGGGCCTGCATCGGACTCTTTGCGCATCGTTGAGAGCGCATGGATCGCCACATCGCAATCGCGAAGCGGGCCCGAGGCGCGTCGGACCGCGCGGAGATCCTCGAGAGTCTCGGATGAGCAGCCACCGAGCTCACACGCGGCACTGGCACGGCGCAGGGCCACTCGCAGCGCGTGAACCGCATCCGGCTTTGGCGCACGAGCACGCGACATCTCCGCCGCCAGGCCGGCGACGGCGACGAACGCATCGCGCACCTCGGCGGCGAGCAAGGGGCCTTCGGCGATAGCCTTCAACGGGCACCTCCGTGCGACAGAGACCCTTGCATCCTTCGCGTGTCGGACCGCCACGTACAGACCCGATCAGATCGCGAAACGAGTGTAAAGGAGATCGGATTCGTTGCCAACATCGCGGAGATGGGCAACACTCCCCCCGCTCGGCCCGGTGGTTTCCGGACGTTCGTGTGCCGCGGCCCTTCAAGCGGAGCTCCCCATGCGATCTTTGTGTTCGGGTCGCCACTCACGCTGCTGGTTGGTGAAGTTCGCCGCGGCGGTCGTTTCGGTGACTGGTCTGCTCACGTGCGCGACTCGCTCATTGGCACAGGAGCCAGTCGAGTCTGGTCAGGTGATCATGCTGATCACCGTTCCTTTCGACGCCGCGTGGTCGCGCGAGCAGGCGATGTCGGCACGCGTGCGCGAAGCGCGGGTGCTGTCGGCACGCGAGGGCGGCGGTCAGGCGGAGGTTCTGCGTGCGATCGACGCGACGGACGAAGTGATCCTGCGGACTCCCGCGGGCATGAGCGACGCGGACTTCGCTCTGCGACTCTCGAAGATGCCCGGCGTTGTGTACGCGCAGCCGGATTAGATCCTCTTCGCGGCGGAGGCATCGGCCGATCCGCTCGCGCAAGACCAGTGGCATCTTGCCCGCAGCGAGGTGCCGCAGGCGTGGGCCTTGCTGGAGGAGCAACTGCCCACGGTCGATGCGTACCGCCCGATCGTGGCGATCGTCGACTCGGGTGAGGACCTGACGCATCCGGACCTCTCGTCGATTCTGGTGCCGGGCTTCAACAGCGTCGGCATCGGGCGAGCGCAGATCGATGGCGGCGCGGTCGATGACATCGGAACCACGGGACACGGGACGCGATGCGCGGGGGTGAGTGTCGCGAGCGTCAACAACGGCATCGGCATCGCGGGCGTCGCCAGCAGGGCGAGGCACATGCCCATTCGCTGCACCGACAACCCCGGCGGATCAGCGCTGCTCTCGGACATTCTCAACGGTGTGCGCTGGGCCGCGGACAACGGCGCGGATGTCATCAGCGTGTCGTACTGGGGAGTGGACAATCCCACGGTGCAGACCAGCGCGATCTACGCGCGCGAACGCGGCAGCGTTGTGCTCTGGGCCGCGGGGAACTCGGGCCGATCGTGCACGCGCGTGAACAATCTCTGGCCCGTTCTGGTTGTTGGCGCGACGAACCGGGCGGATGATCGACTGGCCAGTTCGACCTTCGGATCGCTCCTGGACCTGGCTGCGCCCGGCGAAGCGATGCTGACGACGGCCCGGGGCGGGCTTTACACGACCTCCAGCGGCACGTCGTTCGCGACGCCGATGGCCGCGGGTGTTGCCGCGATGATCCGTGCCGCGAGCCCGGGCATGCCGCCCGATCGCGTCGCGGAGATTCTCGTGGCCAGTGTCGATGATCTTGGTCCAGCGGGCCGCGACGATGTCTTCGGTGCCGGTCGCGTGAACGTCCTGCGTGCGGTGAGCATGGCGCTGGCCGACAGCACACGCCTGCCCCCCACCGCCGCGCCGCTGGTCGGTTCGGGCTGGCTTGTGCGTGCGGTTGCCGCTGCCGATGGTTCACTGCCGACTGGCGCGATGTTCGGACAGGCGATGCCCGCATCGAGCCGACCGATCCGGCAGTCTCGGATCAACGCGTCGATGCTGAATCTGCCCGCTTCATCCTCGGGCTTTGTGGCCCTGCGTGTTGAGGGGCTCGTACGGATCGAGTCGCCAGAAGCTTCTGCGAACGCGGGCACCGCGGCGGGAGCGGTGGAGTTCGAAATCTCGGGATTCGGACCGGCGGAGCTTCGTGTCGCCGGCAGCCTCGTCGCCTCGCTCAGCGCACCGACTCATGGCTCCGAGCAGATCCCCAGCACCACATCCGGACGGCTGACACTCGCTCCAGGGTGGCATCGCCTGGAGTTGCTTTCGCTCGCTCAGACCCCCGAGTCACTCGGTGGCACGAGAACAATCAGCATCCGAATGAGTGAGCGGACCGACTGGTCGCCGACGCTCATCAGCGGCAACCGCATCGGCTTTGTGCGAGCACCGGCCGACATCGCCGACAGTGCCGCGGTGCCGGGGAGCGACGGCCGAATCGACGACGGCGATTATCTCGCGTTCTCTCAGGCCTTCGCGGCGGGCATCGCGATGGCGGATATCGCCGACTCCGACGCGGTCCCCGGCCCGGACGGCGCGGTCGATAGCGGCGACTTGACACTGTTCTTCCTGAGCTTCAGTGAGCAGACTTCACCATGAGGCTCGGCGGAGCGCTCAGACACGACCGAATCGCTTCTCGAGTTCGCGGATGCTCAGACGGATGCTCGTCGGCCTGCCGTGCGGGCAGTTGCTCGAGCGTTCGATCCGCTGGCGTAGTGCCAGGAGTTCGGCCAGTTCCATGTCGCTCAGCCGCTCGCCAGCCTTGACCGCGGCCTTGCATGCCATCATGTCCAGCACCTCGTGAAGCACCGCCTCGACCACAACGCGCTCGCCCACGAGCGCATCGATCGGCGACGGCTGCGGCATCGCGTTGGCGGCCTTGCCCTCGGTGCCCCAGCCTTCTTCCGCGGCACGCTCGAGCATGTCGGCGACGAACTCGCCCGGCTCCACGCCTCGCTCGAGCAGCAGCGACGTGAACGCGCGGACACCCATCCCGCCGGGGCCGAGGTCATCGAGTTCGATCCCGAGGCGTTCGAGCGTGGGGCGCAGGCGCTCCGCGGCTTCACGCTGTCGCTGCGTAACCGCGACGGGCACCGGCGCGAGAAACGCCTGACGCTCGAGCACACCCACCGCACCGGGCTCGCCACGCTGATCCGGACCGACGATGCGGGCCAGCAGCCGTTCGTACATCACGCGCTCGTGCAGAGCGTGCTGATCGATGATCAGCACACCGTGCTCGTCCTGCGTGATGAGATACGAGTTGAACACCTGCAGCGCGGGCGAGAGCGACTCCTCGATCTCGGGCGCATCTGACTGCATGCTCCCGACTGCGGGCGGAACCGGTGTGGCCCCGGTACTCGGCACGGTCGGGAGCGAGGCCGCTGTGGCGGGCGTGTCCGCCAACGGCGCGGGCGAGGCACTCGGAGAAGGCACGTTCTCAGATGAGGCATCGCCGGACGGAGGAGCCAGACGGGTTGGTGCGAGGGCTTCGCGCAGGGCCGGGAAGTTGAGCGACGCGTTGCCCGCCGGACGCACCTCGCGAAAGGCGGATGCGAACGCCGCGGCGTCGATCGTTCGGGCGGGCGCCGGCCGGAAGAGCGCGGGCGATGCGGGCGAGCCCAGCGGCGCGGGCGAACTCTCGAATGCGGAGCCCGAGGCGCGGTTGTTCCACGATGCGCCCGCCGTCGAGCCCGCGCCGGCAACGCGCGGCGTGAGATCCGCGGTCGCAAGGCCGCGGCGGACGCTTCGAAGGACCAGCCCGTGGACCACCGACGAGTCACGGAATCGCACCTCGCTCTTTGCCGGGTGAACGTTGACATCGACGGCCCCGGGGTCCATCTCGACCAGCAGCACGCACGTGGGCTGTCGCCCGGGTTCAATCAGTCCGCGATAGCCCTCCTTGAGCGCATGCTGAAGGACTTTGTCGCGTACCGGCCGGCCGTTGATGTACACAAACTGGCCCGCGGCGGTCGCGCGGGCGACGGCGGGCGTGCCGACCAGGCCCCAAAGTGCGATCGGCGAGGCCCCTGCCGCACCGACGGTCCCGCCGCCGGTGCCCAGCGTGTCCAGGGCATCGGCGCTGATCTCGATGAGTTCCGGCTCGAGTTCCCGACCGAGGATGTCGAGTGCTCGCTCACGGGCGGTCTGGTTGGGCGGCAGGTCAAGCAGCGCTCGCCCATCACAGGTCAGCGTAAACGCGACGTTGGGCTGCGCCATCGCGATCGAGCGCACAACGTCGGCGCAGCGGCCCTGCTCGGTCTGCGGCGTTCGCAGGAACTTGCGGCGCGCGGGCGTGTTGAAGAAAAGTGTGCGAACGGTCACGCTCGTGCCCGGCGGGCCGCCGGCTGGACGCGGGGGCGAGAGGGTCTGGCCCTCGGCGGAAATCTCCGCCGCGGCGACTTGGGTGCGCGGGCGGGAGCGGAAACTCGTGCGTGAGACCGAGGCGATCGCGGCCAGCGCTTCGCCTCGAAAGCCCATCGTGGCGATCGCGTCAAGATCACCGACTTCGGCGATCTTGCTCGTCGCGTGCGCGGTCAGGGCGAGGTACAGCTCATGCTCGGGCACGCCAACGCCGTCGTCGATCACGCGGATGAGTTCGATCCCGCCGTGCTCGAGTTCAACGCTGATGCGCGTCGCACCGGCGTCGAGGCTGTTCTCGATCAGTTCCTTGACCACGCTGGCCGGTCGCTCGACGACCTCGCCCGCGGCGATCTGGCTGGCCAGCAGCGGAGACATCACCCGGATCTGCCGCGGCTCGGCTGGATCGGGGGCTGCGCTGTGAGCCTGTGCGGAGGGAGGAACGTTCACGCCTGCAGTGTAAACCGGCGGAACAGGCCGGGACGCACCGGAAACGCCGGCCTGGAGAAGCGACCGGGACGGTCAGTTGCCGCCGGGCATCGCGCCGCGACCGCCGGATTCGAGCCAGGCCAGCACTTCGCGCGGCCGGTCAAGATCCGCTCTGGCAGCGACGGCGGCACGAAGGTTCGCCTTGGCCTCGTCCATGCGTCCCTGTCGTGCCTGCACGAGGCCGAGATTCGCCCGGGCCTCGGGCTCGGAGACCACGCGCGTGAAGGCTTCCATCGCCCCCGTGTCGTTGCGCAACTGAGCGCGGGCGAGCCCCATGTTCATCCACGCACGCTTGTTCTGAGCGTCGATCTGCAGCGCCTGGGTGAAGTACGTTTCGGCGGAGCGGAAGTCGCCGCGGGTGTAGAAGTACATGCCGATGTCGTTGCGCAGATCCGCGTTGCCGGGCTCCTCGGCCAGGGCCCGCTGGTACTCGCTCATCGCCCGCGACGAATTGCCCGTGCGGTCAAAGAGCACGCCCAGACGGTGAGAAATGCCGGGAATAGAGGCGTCGTGCTCACGCGCACGCTCGTACAGGGCGATGGCCTGGTCATCGAACCCGCCCTTATCCAGTTCGCGAGCCGTCGCAAGGCTCGCTCGCGCAGCTTCGTTGCTGGGCAGTTCGACACCAGCGCTGATCGCTGCCTGACGCAGGTCGGCCGGCGAATTCGACGATCGCTGGTCGCCCGAGGACGAGCACGCGGGCAGCACCACGGCACAGATGGCCATGGCGATGAAGGTAAGCGCCGTGCCGCGCCGTGCAGAAGTCAGTGCGTATTGAGAACCGGTCGGGCGAACGGGAAGCATCATGCCCAGAGCATATCACCGACCGCCGGAACCGGAACGGCCGCCGCCGCCGCCACCAACACCGCCGCCGCGCAGCGCGTCGTTGATGAGGTTGGCCTCTTCGCCTCGCAGGCCCTCGGCGGTCGGCGCGGCGATCACAACGCGCGTCTCCGGATCGAGGATTCGGGCCTGGGTGATCATGCTCACGATCGCGCGACGGCGACCTTCGTCCAACTGAGGGTTATTGTCCTCGGGCTCGATGACGATCGGATAGGCCTCGCTGTTGAGCTGGGACGTGAGCCGGGCCATGATGCGGCGACCCTCGTTGGTCAGCTCGGTCGAGCCGGGCTGAAACCGGAAGCGGTACAGCGTGAACTCGCTGCCGCGGGCCTTGGCGGTCTGGCGGCCGGTCCACTCGGCGACGTGCGACCCGAGCGGGCGGGGCAGATCGCCGGCGCAGATGTCCTCCTGCCGCTGAGCACCGCAGCCGCCGGCCACGGCGGCCGCGGCTGAGAGCAGCACGAAGGGGAGGACGCGAGCGCGACGGGCTGAGATTGTGGAAACGAGGCTCATGGTGATCGGTTTCCTTCCGGGCGGCGGCGGTTCCCGCCGCGGGCGGTGATGGTCATCGGGACGGAATCAGTAAAGACGGCGTAGCGGTCGGAGGTCGGGAAGAGTGACGCGGTACGGTGCGAACACGAGAACGATGAGAACGAACGAGGTGGGGCGATCAGCGGCCGTCGCTATGGCCGGTCGGGCCGATGATGTACTTGCGCTCGATGCTGCGAGTGCGGATGAGCCGATCCCAGTCGGTGCGAACGCTCATGCGGGCGTCCTCCTTGTGGCGGCTCTCGAGGCGGTTGAGCACATAGAACTCCATGTCATCCGGCTCGAAGACATCGGAACCCGGCAGATGGGCGGGCAACTCCGCCGCGTCGAGCGGGGAGACGAGCTCGGGCGTGACGAGGATCACGAGTTCCTGCTCGTTGCTGCTGGTGCGCTGGCTGCCGAAGAGCCAGCCGACGACGGGCAGGTCGCCCGCGCCGGGGACCTTGTCGCTGCCACCGCCGACCGTCGTCTGAATGAGACCCGCGACGGCCATGGTCTGGCCGGAGCGGAGCTCGACGACGGTCGAGAAATTCCGGGTGTCGCGGCCGGAGACCGACGAGCCGCCGACGGTCGCGCCGGTGCTGGTGTTTCGGGTGCTGACTTCCGCGGCGACGTTCAGTCGGATGCGGTTGCCATCAGAGATGAACGGGGTGAAGCGGAGCTGCACGCCGAAGGGCACGAACTCGACACCCTGCAGGCCCGTGTTGGTGGCGCCGGTGACGACCGGGACCGGGAACTCACCGCCGGCTTGGAACGACGCGGTCTGGCCGTTCATGGCGACGAGGTTCGGCTCGGCCAGCGAGCGGGCGTACGACAGGCCGCGGAGGGCCTGGATGGCCAGGTTGATCTGGCCGTTGTCGAGCAGGACGGGCAGGTTCGAGCTTCCACCGGTGAGGATGCCGCCGGTGAGGCTGCGGAAGATGTTGACGCCGCTGTTGTTGGTGATGGAGAAGTTCAGGCCGATCGCGCGAGAGGCGGCTCGGTTGACTTCGGCCACGGTCACACGGAGCATGACCTGCTGCTGGCCGGGGACGCGCAGAAGGTTCATGACCTTCGCACGGCGGACGGTGACGGCGGCGTTGCCGGCCACGCCGCGGCTTTCGTCGGCGTTGGTAAGGCCGAAGCGACGCAGGCCGGGCGTGATCGTCTGGCCCACGGAGCCGGAGCCACCGGGGTTGTTGATCGTGCCGACGCCCGAGGGGGTGTCCTCGAGCTGATCCAGCGGGACGCTGGTGCCGACGACCGGCGCGTTGGCCTCGACGATCTGGATGATGCGAGAAGCTTCGGTCACGTCGTGGGCCTGGCCCTCAACCAGCACCGTGTCGCCGACCAGCGCGAGCCGAACCTGGCTGCGCGGGAACGCGCCGTTGATCTCATCCTGAAGGGCCTGGAACGAGCGGTCGATACGCTCCTTGGCCTCCGGGTCCGGCAGAACGCGGACAAGGTACGAGAGCACCTCGGGCTGGTCCGGTCGGGCGGGATCGGTGAACCAGATGTTCAGCGTCGTCGCGCCGACGGCGAGGCCGGTCAGGGAGAGCTCGGAGTCGCTGAGGACATCAAACCGGGCGACGCTCAGATCGGGGATCTGGATGCGCGACGGCGGCTTCCTGAACTTCAGGATGCGCGGGCGACCAGAGATCAGGTCGAGGGTGTTCTGGGTGTCGACCACGCCCTCGACATACTGCTGGAAACGGCGGAGCGTTTCGGGACTCGGCGTCGGCGTCATGCCGACCGGCTGACGGGCCGCGTCGAGAACACCCATGCGCGATGTCCCCGCCGGACGCATCGCGGGCTGCATCGCCGGCTGATTGGCGGGTTGCGCCCCGGCCGACTGACCGGACGGGGTCTGAGCCGCCGACTGGGCCAGCACCAGCGCCGGGGCGCTGGCGAGGGCCATGATCGACCCTGCCGAGATGGCAAGGAGCATCCCGAAGGATGCGGGGCGGCGGGAGGGAGCGACGACTCGGGTTTGAGCGTTCGTTGCGGCCATAGGAGTCTCAGGGCGGCGAAGCGGGTCGGGTTTTACGTCGATCAGCATTCAGGTGCGACAGGAAAGGAGATTAGCGACTGAGGAGGGGAGGATGCAAGCCCGCCGAGGGCGACCAGTTCGACTCGATCGCCACGGACGAGGGAGTGTTCACCCGGATTGGTCTCCAGGACCGCGAATGAAGCGCTGCCCCGGGGCGGTGCGACAAGCAGTTTCCACGGCGCGACGTTGCGGTAGACCCCCACCGCCGTGCCGGACCGATCCAGAAACACAAGGTCCAACGGAAAGCGCAAAAACAGCGTATGAACCGACGAACACGGGGCCAGAAGTAAGGCTTGACGAGATGGGAGGCTGGATCGGAATTGGAGGCCCTTGAGTCGAGTAAAAAAGTTGACGGCGAGGCGAAGATCGTGAACGAACAGGTCGTGATCACCCTGACGACGAAGGCCCCATCGAGGGCCCGCACCGATCCGGGCGGCGGTCACCGACCGGTTCCCAGAATGAACAGGTCCAGTTGCGAGATGAGCTGCATGAACGCGGGACCGAGTGCCGCGATAAAGATACCGGGGAGAAAGCCGATCACCAAGGGGAAGAGCCGCCGGACGGGGAGCGTCATGGCGAACTCCAGCGCCCGCTCGCGACGGCGCTGGGCCAGATCCGTCGCCTGACGGCGGAGCACGCCGGCGATCGCCGAGCCCGACTGCTCGGCCTGAATCACGGCGGAAACAAACATGTTCAGTGCGCCGACGTCCACGCGGTACGCGAGACGACGGAAGCAGTTGATCCGCGGACGGCCCGAGAGCACCTCGGCCTGGAAGGTTCGCAGTTCCTGGGCGAGGATCCGATCCGCGGACATCGACCGCACCACACGCTCCAGCGACGAGTCAAAGCCCAGACCAGCCTCGGCGAGGGTCGCGAAGAGATCCAGCACGATCGGAAGATCGGTCTCGACCTCGCGGACGATCGCCTGGCGGGCTCGCCGCACCAGAAGTGTCGGAATCGCGGCGACAAAAACCAGCAGCAAGTAGGGTCCAGCGACGAGCACCGGCGTGATGATCCGCCCGACGCCACCGGGGAGAGTGACGGTCTGTTCACGCGCTGACGCGAAGAGGCCCGACTGCTCAACCGCACCGGCGAGCAACAGCCCAAGGACGAAAAGGCCAAAGGTCAGCAGGAGGAAAATCCACGCGGCGCCGGGAGCGCGGAACCCGCTGAGCGCGAGCCATCGCGTGACCGGGTCGCTGCCGAGAAGATCCTCGTCGTCCGGCTCCTGCTCGAGCCGGGCGCGGTCGGCGAGCCGCTTGGCCTCGGCCTCGTCGGCGGGCGCGGCCAAGCGGGCGAGCACGCGGCTGCGGTCCTCCCGACGAAGGTACCACCAAATCGCAAAGACCGCGACAGCGGCCCATGCGGCGATGACAGTCAGGATGGTGATCCAAGAGTTCATGTTGGTGGATCTATCAGGCGGATGGAAGCGGAGCGGAGAAGACAGGATCGGAGGTCGGGGAAAGAACGCTTGGGCGTACCGCCCTTTGCCGCGGAGGAATCAGAATCGGGGCTTGCTGATCGAAACGGACCACCAGATGCCGATGGCCTGCATGAAGATGGCAAGGGCGACGAGCCCCTGGCCAACGGGATTCGAGAGCATCTGACGGAAGGCTTCGGGGTTGTAGTTGTACATCACAAAGGCGATGAAGTAGGTCGCGAGCAGAACCGTGATCGCGGTCAGGCGGGCCTGAGCGGTCATGGAGCGGATTCGGCGGGAAAGCTCGATTCGGTCGCGGATTGCGGCGCCGACCGCCGAGAGCGTCGGGCCGAGGGAACCGCCGACTTCCCAGTGCACCGAAAGCGTGGTCGTGTAGAGCCGCACGGTCTCGAGCGGCACGCGGTCGACCATGCTCTTGAAGACCTGCTGCGGTTCATCGCCGAAACGAAGGCGGGCGAGAACGTCCTCGAGTTCCGGGCGGAAGGGCGCGCGGGACTCGCGGGCGGCGTACTCAAGGGCCCGGTTCACGCCGGAGCCGGCATTGAGCGATGAAACGGTGAGATCGATCGAGTCGGCCAACTGGGTCTCGAAACGCAGTTGGCGGCGATCGAGGTAGATCGCTTCAAGCTGCACGCCGACGAGGTAGATCACCGCGAAGAACACGATCGCGAACAGTGCCGCGGCCGAGTGGGGCGCGATGAGCCCGAAGATGATCAGCGACGCGACGAGCGCGATCAGGACCACCAGCCAGCGGTAGCGGGGCATGGCCGCGCTGGCGTTTCGGCGCGGCGGCGGAAGCGGGGTCTCGAAGTCGTTGACGGCGTTGAGGCGACGCAGAGCGCGTTGATCGCGCCGTGCGACGATGATGCCGTACGCGATCGCTCCGAAAATGATGAGCGTCGCAACGAAGACCACGATGGGTACGAGCAATCGATCCACTTAGGCGGCTCCCTCGGGATGGAACGTGCTCAGGGGAACATCGACATCGCGCTCGCGCATGACTTCCAGGCAGCGCGGCACGATGCCCGTCGCGCTGAACTCACCCTGAATGCTGCGGCCCGAACGGCCCTTGCGCTTGAAGCGGAAGATCTCCTGGAGCTGAGGCGTCAGGCCCTCCATGCCGGTGATCTCCGCGACGGACTCGACACGGCGCACGCCGTCTTCGTACCGACGAACGTGAACGACCAGCTGAATGGCCGAAACAATCTGCTCGCGGATAGCGCGGCTTGGCAGGTCGGTGCCGGCCATGAGGACCATGGTTTCCAGACGGGCCAGAGCGTCGCGGGGGCTGTTGGCGTGGACGGTGGTCAGTGAGCCATCGTGGCCGGTGTTCATCGCCTGGAGCATGTCCAGCGATTCACCGGCGCGAACCTCGCCGACGATGATGCGGTTGGGACGCATGCGAAGGGCGTTGACGACCAGGTCGCGGGTGTTGACCTGGCCGCGGCCTTCGATGTTCAGCGGGCGGGTTTCCAGGCGCACGACGTGCTCCTGAACCAGCACGAGTTCCGCCGCGTCTTCGATGGTGATGATGCGCTCGTTCTCGCTGATGCTCTCGGCCATTGCGCCAAGGAGCGTCGACTTACCGGCACCGGTACCACCGGAGATCACGATGTTCATGCGGCCGCGGACGGCGGCCTCAAGGAACGTCGCCACGGGCTGCGAGTACATGCCCAAACGAAGCAGATCGCTGTTGCGCAGGCGGAAGCGACCGAAGCGACGAATCGAGATCGTCGGTCCATCGAGCGAGATCGGCGGCACGGTCGCGTTCACACGCGAGCCATCGGGCAGGCGCGCGTCGACCATGGGCGAGGACTCGTCGATGCGACGACCGACGCCGGCGACGATGCGCTGGATGATCCGCTGGAGGTGATCCGTATCGCGGAACCGGACCGTGGTCTTCTCCAGCCGACCGAACCGCTCGACGTACACCCGGTCAGGGCCGTTGACCAGAATATCCGTCACGGCTGGGTCGGCCATCAGCGGGGCCAGCGGGCCGACACCGAGCGTTTCCTGCATCAGGTCGTCGGCAAGACGACGACGCTCGGCGGAGTTCAACGCCAGATCTTCGGTCTCGAGCAGGCGATTGACGAAGCCCTTGACATAGTCGCCAAGCGCCTGATCATCGGCCTCGAGAAGTTTGCGCTCGTCGATCTCGTCGAGCAGTCGAGCGTGAAGCTCGCTCTTGACCGCGGCGTAGCCCACGCCGCGAACTCGCGGCGTTGCCGGAGCCACACCCGTGGGTTCGAAACTGGTCGGGACCGGCTTCTCGCGAGGCTTGATGCGGTTCTCGGGGATGGTCAGGTGCGTTCGAGACAGAGCGTCCCGCGGCAGCGTGCCATCGCCCGGTCGGCGGGCGGGGTTGAAGTCGTTCACGCGTTCACCTCTTTGGTGCTGCGGGCACCGGACGACCGGCTCCCCGTGCGAGCGCCCTGGATGTCCTCGACAATCTTGCCGATGGCGCGGCGGAAGTCGGACGCGACGCCCGCGGAGAAGATGTACGGCGTACCGAGGTTTGCCGCGACCAGCAGTTTTTTCTGATAGGGAACCACGTGCTCAACGGCGCTGCCGATGCGCTTGGCCACATCGTCCGGACGCAGATTGCCGTCGAACGTGCTGTAGCGGTTGAGCACGATCCGACGGCCTTCGCTCGGGATGCGGACATCGTCGAGGGTCTTGAGCAGACGCAGCGCGCCGCGGAGCGTCGGGACCACGCTTTCGGTGACCAGGAACCGGCGATCAGCCAGATCAAGCACGGCCATCATCACCGAGTCGAGCATCGGGAAGGTATCGACGACCACATAGTCGAACGCGCGACGCGCCAAGGTCAGCACGCGCGACATGAGCTCGTCATCGACCTTGCTCGCCTCGACCGCGTCGGCCGGAGCGGCCAGCAGGTGCACGCCGGACGGCTCGTGCAGGACCGACAGTTCGCGGACCAGCGTCTCATCCAGACGATCCCGCTCGCGGACAGCGTCCATGATGCTCGTGCGGGGCGTCATATCGAGCAGGTTGGCGCACACGCCCATCTGCAGCGAGCCGTCGACCAGCAGGACGCGGCCCGGCGCCGTCTTGCCCAGCGCACAGGCGACATTGACCGCCAGGGTGCTCTTGCCCACGCCGCCCTTGTTCGAGAAGAAGGTCGCGATAATGCCCTGCTGGCTCTGGCGGCCCACGGCGTACTTGAACGTGCGCTGGAGGAACTGCTCCAGGTCCTTGGACGAAATCGGCCGGCGCAGGAAGTCCTGCACACCCAGGCGCAGGGCCTCGATGACGACCTCGGACTCGCTGGCGTGCTCCGAGAAAGTCGACGGGTGGAAGACCGCCGCGATCGCCGTCTCGGGCGAGGCAGCCCCCACTTCCTCAACGAACATGCGGAGATAGCGGTTGTCGCGGCCCATCTCGACCAGCGCCATCTCGGGGCGGCGGTTGCGCGCGCTCTCGATGCCCTGACGGAAGTCGGGCGCGTAGATCGTCACGGGGTTGATGTCCTCGATCGCCGCGAGGGCGGACTCCACTTCGCGCTGGAGCGTGCGGTCAGGGCCGACGATGAGGATCTTGGGGTTCTTCTTGTCCACGGGTGCCTTCCTGCTTGTCGGAGCGTGCGATTCGTTGGTCTGGTCGATTCAAACTGGTTCGAAGTCTTCGGCGTTCGTCGGAGGGCCGACGGGTTCAGCGGGGATGATACTGCGAATCACTCAAAGCCGTAGGCCCGGCGCAATGCCGGGGCGGCGACCCCGCCGCTCGCGACGGGGTTCGCGACGGTGCGAGCGGCCAGAAGATCCTCGAGCACCGTGCCCGAGTAATCAAGGGGGATCGAGCGGGCGAGCACGCTAGAAGCGTTCTGCGGGGCGATGCGCCCGGCCTCACGAGTCACGGTGAACACTTCGAAGTCCACACCGGCGGTCTGGCGTGCGACCGTGACTCGGGCGAAGAACAGCACGGCCCGGTCGGTCGCGCCGAGCGAGGGAACCTGCGCCTGCGTTGCGTACACCGGGGCCCAGAAGGTCTCGGTGTCGGCCAGCAGCGGCAGCACGGGCGTGACGATCGGTGGGCCGGGATCCGGCGCGAGCGTGCCGCCGACGAGCGGAGTCAAGTTGCGGGCGAAGCCGAGCGCCGCGGCGAGCATCACACGAGTGCGCGTCGGCGAAACGCCGTGGGCAACCGCGGTCGTGCCCTGAATCGCTCGCGTAACGGTCCACGTCGTCGGCGTTGTCCAGGCGGTCACTTCGACGAGTTCCGGCCCCACCCAGACGCGATACGGGCCATCGATCGCGGGATCGACAAAGCCATCGCTCGAAACAACCTGCATCGTGGTGTCCGCGGCGGTCATCGCCGCGGCGAGCACCGCGGTGCGAACCATCGCCCCGCCGCTGCCGGACGGAAAGATCAGCGTGCCGTCGCTCTGAATGGTGACGTTCACCGGTGTTCCGGTGACAAGCGCGGTCCACGTGTCCAAGGCGATCGCAACCGGGCCGACGCCGTCGATCGTGCGGAACGGATCGAGCGTGCCGACGGTCATCGCGGGCTGAGCGTCGGCGATCGCCGTCGCCCGAACGCTCATGCCCTCGCGCCGCGGCGAGTTGCCGGCGGTTCCGTCGCTCTGCAGCAGCGACCCACGGCCGAACAGGAACGGCACCACCGGACCGCCCGCGCTCACGCCCGGAACGCGGTCAAGGCCCGAAACGTCGTTGGTGCGACGCATGCGGACCAGGAGGGCCGAGTCGCCGACATTCGTAAAGTCCTGGCGGTTGTAGGGCTGCCACACGCCGCCGACGAATCGGCCATCGCTGTGGGGCTGACCGTCGACGAACGTCCCCGCGACGATGTCGCCGTGAATCTCGTTGTCGGGGGATGAACCGCCGATCGTGCTATCCAGATTGAGCTCGAGCCAGAGCGGCTGGCCCGCGGGGCCGGTGCGGCGATTGACCCAGACGCGCTGGGCGGTCGGGAACGCCGGGTCGCCGATGCTCAGCAGCGCGTTCGCGTCAAGGTCGTTGTTGCCGATGGCAGCAACATTGGATGTCGTCCGAAGCAGCGGCCCCGCACCGATGTTCGTGTCGGCGGGGGTCGTCGTCAGGTCGCCGTCCGCGTCAAAGGTCGCCGCGACCACCTGACTGGCACGAACGCGACGATCGATGTCCGGGGTCAGCGTCGAAGGATCATCGCGAAAACGCAGGCCTTCGACCGCCGCGGCGTCCACGGCGGTTTGCATCTGTCGCTGCGTCATGCTCCGAACGCCAAGGTCGATCACCAGGGCGGCCAGCGCGAAGATCGCGAACAACAGGATCGCAAAGCCCAGCAGAATGTTCCCCCGTCGCCCGGCGCGCCCGCGAAGGTCGCGCCGCCGCGCGGCCGGCGCGGTCCTGAGCGTGACAACGGGATTTGTTCCGGTGACGAACATGGGAAGAGAAGCGTCGAGGAAACGAGCCGAACGAGCAGAGGGACCCGAGACGAGAGCGAAAGATCTGTCAATGACGCGAGCGATGCTGCGAAGGGACGTTGCGGCGAGCAGTACCGGCTCGACGTGCCCACAACGCTGACGCGGACAAAGGCTTCAGATCGAAGCCCAGTCGCTCACTTCTTCTCGGTGCGAGCGGGGACGACGAAGTTCGAGCGGCGCTCGCCGACGAGCGTCTCGATGGTGTGCGTCTTGGGCGACTCGGCCTTCTCGCCGACCGTCGCATCGCCGGTTCGCTCGGGGATCGACTGCTTGCGCTGCTCGTCGGTCTCGCCGGGAATGCCGCTGCGGGGCGAAACGATCAGGTTGCTGCCGTTGCCGAGAGCCTCGGTGAGCTTGGCGATCTCTTCGGGCTTGCCGGCGATCGTGAACTCTTCAACCGTGCGGCCGGGCGTGATCTCGCCGCGAGGTCCGGGGGCGCCGGGGATCACGCGAGGACGAACCGGCGAGACAACCAGGCCGTCATTGAGCACGAGGCGGACACCCGTGAACTTCGTCGGGACCAGCTCGGTCGTCTCGCTCGTCGGCGCGGCGATCACGGTTGCGCTGCCGCCGCCGGAGGACGTCGACTCTTCCTTGAGCGGAACGGTGGCGACGATGTCGATCCTGTCGCCGCGGCTGATCATGTGGGCGCCCTGCACGCGGTTGGCGTCAAGCGTCAGGCCGCGCATGCCGGCCGGGATGGCGCTGGCGACACCCGGGCGGGTGCCGACGGGACGGAGGCTGCGCTCGGTGATGGCCTGACCAACGGCGATGTTGTCGCGGGCGACGCGACCGATGAGCAGTTCGGGCGCGACGATCTCTTCCTTCTTGCCGAGCATCGCCAGGTCCTTGGGCTCGACGAACGCGATCGCCGGACGACCGTCCGGGTTCATGAGCTTCTCGCGGGTGATCAGCTCGCCAGCGTTGATCGCGCGGGCAGCCAGAGCAACCTGGATCGCATCCTTGCTGGGCTGAGGCAGATTGTCGGTGTTCTGCACCTGAGGCGGTGCGGCCGCAACCTGCTGGGCGTTGCCGGGCGCGCGACCCTGCAGATTCGCCAGTAACGCGGCGGGCGACGGGGCCTGGCGCAGTGCCCAGAGCACGAAGTACGCGCCGATGACCGCGAAGATGATGACCAGAACAATGACCGTGAGTTGGTTGTTTCGCATGAGGCTTTTCTCCAGCGTCGGCCCGAGCCGCGCCTTGGTTCTGAGGGTGCGTGGGAAACTATGCTACTCGAAAACTTCGCGTCGGTATGTCGACTGAGATGTCAACACGCGCCGGAACGGCCGGACTTCCTTCGCGAACGCCAACAGCGTTCCCAGGCCCTGCGGCCCGGCGTAGGTCTGTGCTTCTCCGCCGCTGAGATCGACCGGCGCGCGAGACGCGGGAAGCGCCGTACCGCCACCAATCAGACTCACCCCGGCGTCATTGGACTCGATTACGTTGCCGATGTTGCCGCGAGCCCAGCCGCGTTCGATGGTCGGGTCCGCGGCGACCTGACGAGCGGTCAGGCCCCACTGCGCGGTCATGCTTGCGGACTGGTACGGGAAGTTCATTCGAAGGGCGACAACGCCGCGCTCGGGAGAGGAGAGCGGAAACTGGCTCGCACCGCCGGCACCGGGGACCTCTTCCAGAACGCGCGACCAGGAGATCTGCTCCGGGCCGGGGGCGGTCGCAGTACCGGTCGGGCCGAGCACGACGGGAACCTGAACCGTGAGGAACGGCACGCCCGATGTGTCCTGAACAATCGCGCCGGGGTATCGAAGGAATCGCCGCCCGCTGAACGGACCGGACGTGACGCGTTCGACGAACATCAGCGGGACCAGTGCACGATTGACCAGCGGCATGCCGAGGGTCTGGAGGTACTCAGGGAGCGTGGTGCCCGGTGCGGCGACACCGTCCGCCCAGTCCGTCACGTCCACCACGAGGAATCGCTCGCTGTAGATCTCCTGAGTGAATCGCGAGGTGGGATCGGAGAGCAGATCGTTGAGGGTCGTTTCGGGCGGCAGCGCCAAACGGGATGTTTCGCGGGCTGCCATGTCCGCCGCGGCCTGAAGCACCTGGCCCGAGTAGAGCAACTGACCGAAGGTCAGGATGCCCGCGAGCAGGACGTAGCACAGCATCGCGATGAGCGCGAACTCAACCAGAGTGCCGCCGCGACGCCGCACTTGGCGGGACGATCGACGATCAGACGCGACTCTCGCCGCGGGTTGGTCGTCGATGATCCATATGTCGTTGGTGGAGTTCATGGTGCGCATCGTCGATCCCATCTGGCTGCGGAATCCTCCTCGTGCGGGAGGGTAGGGCTCTGAAAGGAGACTTGCTCCGCCTGAATTGGCGAGGGAGGCTCAAGCCGAGGGGTGATTTCCAGACTCCAGCATCAGAATGGTTGAATAACCCAGAGGACCGTAAGACCAAGGAGACTCAGGGCGATCGCTGGCCCGTAAGCAAACGCCCGACCGCCGAACGCAGCGACCCCGATGGCGATCGCCCCGCCAAGTATGGCCGATCCGCAGAGAACTTGCAACAAGCCCGCGGGGCCAACGGTCAATCCGATCGCGGCGACGAGTTTGGCATCGCCCCCGCCAAAGCCAAGGAGCGCAAATGCCGCCCATCCGACGGCCAGCCCGATCACCCCACCCAACAAAACGCTTACCCAATCGAGCGGATAGGGCGGGAATCCGCCGATCATTGACCCGAGCGCCCAGACCGCGATCGAGATGGGAATCCAGTCCGGAATCTCGCGCGTGCGCACGTCGATTCCTGCTGCGACCAGCGCGAGCGCTGGTGCGATCCAAGGAGAGAGTGCGGCGAGCGTTTCCATGGAGAGATGTGCGACCTCGGACGGTGATCGATCAGGGCGCGAAGCTTGGCGGCACGATCCACTGGATCAGTTCCGGTTGCGCAACGCCAAAGTTCGTGCTCAGCCGAGATGTGCCGGAACGCAGGTCGATGGCCTGCAGATCCGGTTGAAGCTCGTTGAAGGTGTCAGGATCAAAGGGATTGTTGAGGTTCAGATCGGTGTCGACTCGCAGTTCGACGATGGCGCCGCCGCGGAGCGGCGCGTTGTCCGTCGGATGAGCATCGGGCTGCGATGCGAGGTTCGTCGTGATGGCCTCGGAGGCCTTGAGGCTCAGCAGCGATGCAGCGCCGAGACTGACCAGCACGATTCCCGCGCTGACCAGCGCGTACTCGACGAGCGTTGCCCCGCGGCGGTCGCGCAGCATGGACCAGCAGCTGCGAAACACACCGGAGCATCGGCGAAAAATCGGTCGGTCGGCCATGTCCAAGAGTTTAGCAGAAGAACCGACGGGTCACAACCAAACACGCCAGCGGCAGACCTCGCAACTTCGGACCCGCGGACGCCACTCGCCAAATGACAAAGCCCCCCGGCAGAACCGGGGGGCTTTGGTCGAAAGACTAATTTCACGCGGCGTGGACCAGCGGAAAAGACCCGCCTGTACTCACGCGACGCTCACGCCAGATCAGGGCGTGAAGTCGGGGGCAGCGATGAGGGCGCCCGACCAGATGAAGTTGCCACCGGCGGTGTAGGTGTAGTTGAGGTTACCGTCGAGACGACGGGTGCCGTTGTTCGTGTCGATCTGGGGCAGCCACAGGAGCAGGTCGCCCGTCGTCACGCCAGCGCCAACCTCAGCGGGGTTCGCGCCACCGGTCGTCGGGGTGTACTCGATCAACGCACCCTGACGGATCGTGTTGTTCGAGAAGGGGGTCGAGCCCGGGATCGTCGTGGCGACGCTGTCCAGCAGCTCGCCCGTCTTGTGGCCGAGCACGGTGACGCCCAGGGCGCCAACGAGCGCGACGCCGGCGACGAGCAGCGCGTACTCAACGAAACCCTGGCCCTTACGATTCTTCAGCATCCGCTTCATAATCCATTCTCCTTTGAGAAAACGTTCCTACTCCGCCCCGCTTGCTCCGTACGACATACGCCGGTCGGAGGTGTTGTCTTCAAGCCAGGGTTACGACGAGAATGTACCACACTCCGCCGCAGAGTCAAAGCACCACATCGCCTCGTGGGCATTTTAACACCCCACACTCGGCAAAAGTTGCCCGATTTAGCCCCATTCGAGGCCTATAAGTAGCGATTCCGCAAAGAACGCAGGCGCAACACCACCCCATTCTGGTGGATATCCGGTGATTTACTGTGGACAACTCTCGCCCAATCGATCACCCGTGAGCGGGATCGAAGGTCGCTTCACGCTCGACCGCGTCTTCAGCCCGCCCGCGCCTCGTGGGATGGATCGATTCCGAGCGCTCGCATTTTCTTGTACAGCGTCGTGCGATTGATCTGCAAGCGCTCCGCCGCACGCAGCCGATTCCAGCCGCTGAGGCGCAACGCCTCGATGATGATGCGGCGCTCTGGTTCACGCATCGCTTCATCAAGCGCTTGTGCTGCGTTCGGTGAGTGCTCGCCGCTCGCGATCGCAGGCATCGTTGATGAGAGTGATTGTGGCGAGCCCACCGCGCCGGCCGGCGCGAGGACCGGCGCGCTCTGCCCGGTGACCTGCGGCGGAAGATCCTCGAGCTGGATCGTCGGACGTCGCGACAGGACCACGGCGCGTTCGATCACGTTGCTCAGCTCTCGCACGTTGCCGGGGAACGGATAGCGTCTGATCGCTTCCATCGCTTGCGAATCGACGCCGGTGACCGTCCGGCCCATCGCCGAGGCGTGCTGCGCGAGGAAGTGCTCGACCAGAAGCGGAATATCGGCAACGCGCTCGCGCAGCGGCGGCAGGTCGATCTTCACGACGTTGATGCGGTAGTACAGATCCTGGCGGAACTTGCCCTGCTGGACGAGTTCCTCCAGTGATTGGTTGGTCGCCAGAATCACGCGAACATCGACTTCGATCGTCTCGTTGCTGCCGACAGGCTCGAACTTCTTCTCCTGCAGCACGCGCAGAAGCTTGAGCTGCATGCCGGGGGATGCCGAGTTGATCTCGTCCAGGAACAGCGTCCCGCCGTCGGCGGCCAGGAACTTGCCGACCTTGTCCGCGTGCGCACCGGTGAACGAACCCTTGATGTGGCCGAAGAGCTCGCTCTCGAGCAGCGTTTCGGGGATCGAGCCGCAGGCCAACTCGACAAACGGTCGCGACGCACGGGACGAACGGTGATGGATCGCATGCGCGATGAGCGATTTGCCGGTGCCGCTTTCGCCGTTCATCAGCACGGTGGTCTTCGTTGGCGCGACCGCTTCGATCAGGTCGTACACGCGGAGCATCCGCGCGTCGGAGCCGACGATGCTGTCAAGCCCGAAGCGCGTGTCGAGCTGCTTCTTGAGCGAGCGGTTTTCCTCGAGCAGCTTCTGCTGCCGCAGCGCTCGCTCAAGGGCCATGCGCAGTTCGGTATCGACGACGGGCTTGGTGAGGTAGTCCGCCGCGCCGAGCCGCACCGCGTGGACCGCGGCCTCGATCGTGCCGTATCCCGTGAGCATCAGCATCACGGTGCTGGGATGCTCCTTGGCCACGCGCTCGAGCAACTGCATCCCGTCCATCTTGGGCATGCTCACATCGGCGATGACCACGGCAAACGGCCGCACGGGCGAGCTGGCATGCTCGCCCTTCTCGGCCTGAACGATCATGCCCAGACCTTCCTCCCCGTCGAGCGCCGTGGCAACGTCATAGCCCTCCGCACGAACGAACTCCGAGAGACTCTCGGCGACGATCGGGTCATCGTCGATCACCAGCACGCGCGGCGGGCGGTCCTTCGGACGGTCGGGTGCGCCCATCGCGGGCTTCTTGCTCACAGGAGCGGCATCGGGCGTCATGACTCAACTCCGCGTTCGTCGGGGGAGATCTTCGATGGGCTCGTCGCTTCACCGGCGGTTCGAGCAGGTGTCATTCCCGGCACTGCCGGCATCTGCGTGCCGGCAACGGTGTCGTGCCGCGGCTCGACCAGCGGCAAGCGGATGATCAGTTCCGCACCGCGGCGGTCCGTGCGGGCTCGGAGGTCCACCGAGCCGCCGTACTCGCTGATGAGTTCACGCGACAGCGATAGCCCGATGCCCAGATGGCCCGGCTTGGTCGTGAAGCCGGATTCGAACACGGGCGCGCGGGATCGTGAACCGTCGGCCTCAGGCTTCGGCGATAGGTCGGGCGGCGGGCCGATCCCGTCGTCGGTCACAACAATCACCGCCCACGCACGCTTCGCACCAGCGTTGAATCCGTCGGACAGTTCGACCCGCTCGGCAGAAAGTTCGACGCGGCCCGTGTCGGGCATCCCCGCGGCCCTCGCATCGATGATCGCGTCCATGGCGTTGCGCAGGCCGTTGAGCACGACGGTGTACGCCGCGCCCGCACCGGCGCGATCCAGTCCATCGCCGAGCGTCATGTGCAGATCGATGCGTTCCTCGGAGGCACGCGGCTGGAGAATCGCGATGGCGTACCGAAGGGCATCGCTGAGCGTCAGCGTCGCGCTGGCCCAGCCGAAAGGCCCCCTGCCCCCCACTCCCGACGTACCGACACGGGCGGCCACGAGCGACGGCGCGATCCGCGGCCGCGAAACGCCGCGAACAGTCTGGGCCATCTGCTCCAGCGCAACACGGATCGCGGCGACACGCAGTTCAACATCGCGCCGATGTTCGGCCGCGTCCGTGGTTCCCAGCTCGTGCAGGTTTCGGGAGAGCAAGCTCAGTTGACGCAGCGAGCCATCCAACAGGCTGGAGAACTCGTGAACCATGGTGGCCATGCGCGCGGGCAACGCCCCCGGGCCATCATGCGAACGCAGGATGACCCCGCCGTATCGCGGCGGCAAGGCGTCGGGCTCTTTGGCGCTGTCGGCCATCACCACCGTCATCGACGCGAGCGGGGTGCCACTGCAGCGGCTGTTGCAAAAAACCGACAACCGACAGCTTGCCCGGGTGTTGCCCCGAGCAAACACGCGCTGCCGACGGACCAACTGCGTTGCCACGCGACAACACCAGCAGTAAATCGCGCAATTCATGCGCGAATACGGCGAATCAGCGTCGAGATCGCCGCGACGCTGGCTTGGTTGCCGCCTTCTTGGCGACCTTCTTGGTCACGGGCTTGGCAACCGCCTTGTTCGACTTCTTGGCACTCTTCTTGGCGACGGCCGTGGTGGGCTTCGTCGATCGGGCACTGGCAGATTTTTTCGCGGGCAGCGCTCGCTTGGTGTTGGTCTTCTTCCTCGCAGCGGTTTTCGCCGCGGCCTTCTTTCTCGCGACTCGCTTCACCTCGGGCGCTCTGCGCACCTGGATGACACCGTCGGCATCGATGTGCGCGTCGTTCTCCGCGTCGTGCTCGTCGTGATCCGCATTGTCCGACTGAACCGGCGCATCCGCGGTCCACCGCACCTCGCGGCCCTTCAGGATCGTCCAGAGTCTCTCGAGCAATTCGCGCGTCCCCTTGCGCGTCGCGGCGGAGATGCCGACGACTTCCGTATCGCGCCCGATCTTCAGATCCGCTCTCAGGCGACGGATCGCCGCCTCGCGGGCCTCGTCGCTCTCGAGCAGGTCAAGCTTGTTGAGCACGATGATCTCTTCACGCTCGGCCAGAACCGGCGAGTAGTTGAAGAGTTCCTTGCGGATGATCCGGTAGTTCTCGGCCGGGGTGCCCTCGTCGGGCATGATGTCCAGCACGTGCAGAAGCAGCCGCGTGCGCTCGACGTGCCGCAGAAAGTCCAGCCCCAGCCCGGCACCGTCGCTGGCACCCTCGATGAGACCCGGAATGTCGGCGATCACGAGGCGGCGCTCGGGGTCGAGTTCGGCGACACCCAGTTGCGGCGCGAGCGTGGTGAACGGGTAGTTGGCGATCTTCGGGTTGGCCCGGGTCAGGGCCCCGAGCAGCGTGCTCTTGCCAGCGTTGGGCTTGCCGAGCAGACCGACATCCGCCAGGAGCTTGAGTTCAAGACGAAGGTCGAATGCCTCGCCCTCGAAGCCCGGGTGGGCGTAGGTGGGCGTCTGATTCGTCGCGGACTTGTAGTGTTCGTTGCCGAAGCCGCCCTTGCCGCCGCGGGCGATGACGAAGGTCTGGCGCGGCTGGAGGTCGACCTTGAGTTCGCCGGAGTTGGCGTCGTAAACCAGCGTCCCGGCGGGCAGACGGATAACGCAGTCACGCCCGTTGGAGCCGTGGCACTGCTTCTTCATGCCGTCTTCGCCATCCTCGGCTTGCCAGTCGGGCCGGCCGCGGAAGTCCAGAAGCGTATTGATCCCGTCATCGGCTTGGAGGATCACGTCGCCACCCTTGCCGCCGTCGCCGCCCTGAGGGCCGCCCTTGGGCTCGTACTTCTGTCGACGGAACGCGACGGCGCCAGCGCCACCATGACCTGCCTGCACGCGAATAACTGCCTGATCGACGAACATGATCGAGCGTAGGGACGCTGGCGGCTCGCGCAGCGGAATCGGGCGTGTTTTGGCGGCGGATGGGCGCGGGTGTTGCGGATTCTCAACAGCCGGGGGTGCACGGCGGATCTGTCGCCCGCGTGAACATCGACGCGATTCGGTCCGATACACCCTCAAGCATCGCACCACGCAGGAGACACGAAAATGGCAGACAGCACCAACGCCTCTACCGGCTCGCTTCGGATGGTCGGTCGCAACCCGGCGGATCGACGCAAGCACCCGCGTTTTGTGCTCCCGGCGATGTACACCAACCTCTCGATCCGCCTGCTCAGCGATGACCGCTTCAGCATCGACGGAAACGCCTACGACATCAGCGAGGGCGGAGTGCGGTTCGAGGCCGACCGCGGCGTCGAGCCGGGAACGGGCGTGGCGTTGCAGATCACCCTCCCGAGCATGCACAGCAGCGACAAGGGCCCCGGACGCGCTGTGTTCGTCTTTGCGAACATTGTCTGGATCGAGGACGAGGATGAGCCCGGCCCGGTCAAGATGGCCGCGGTCTTCACGCGATTTGCACGCGCGGGCGATCGTGAGCGTTTGCTGGCCGAACTGGCTCAAGTTCAGTACAAGCTCGCAGCATGAGTGCCCGAAGTACGCGCCATTTGCGACGCACTTATGCGTCGCATCGGACCTGCAGCCCAGAACCCGGGGATCACACCGAGTGTGTCTAGGCATCGCCGGAGATGGGACCGGGCTATGCTACCCCTCGGATTCGCGATCGCGGGCCTTTGTCGCTGGCCCGCTCGCGATTCTCGCGAGGCACGCCATGTCGTCCGAGCTGAGCCAACGCGTCTACGACCACCTGTGCAAAAAACTGCTCGCGGGCAAACTTCGCGGCGGGGACAGGCTCTATGAGGTCGCCATCGCCAAGGAAACCGGCGTGAGCCGTTCGCCCGTCCGCGAGGCCATGGTGCGGATGCGTGCCGAAGGTCTGCTGGACCACGTTCCCAAACTCGGCGCATTCGTGCAGACCCCCTCGGCGGGCGAACTGGCGCAGCTCTTCGCCAAGCGACAGTGGCTCGAGAGCGGGGCCGCCGCGTCGCTTGCGCAAATGCCGCCGCCGATTCACACGCCCACACCTGCACCATCGGCACAGAACGGGCTGAACGCTCAGCATATCGGCAACGGCAGCACTGCAAGCACCGGAAACAAGGCCAGCACGAAGATCACCGCGCCGACGGCCGCAGACGCGGCCGCGGCAGGCCCGGGGCACCCCGAAGACCCTCTGGTCGCGAACCTTCAGTGTCTCCACGACCAGACGCTGGCCCTGGCCCGCGAGTTCTACACGGAGAACCGGGATGTTGCCAGCCCGGGCTTGGCCGATCGGCTGCTGAGGCTCGACGGCGCGTTTCACATCGCGATGTTCGAAGCTCTCGGCAACGATGTCGGGCTCAAGAGCCTGGTGCGGACGCTGATGCTCATCCAGATCGCCGCGCCCCGCGGCGGCGCCGTGGCCAATCGCGAGTATGTGGCGAGGATCTACACCGATCATGATCTGGTGCTGCGTGCGGTTCGTCGACGCGATGTGACCGGCGCGTGGAAGGCGATGTGGGATCACATCGGCTGGACGACATTCACGGTGCTCGGCCCCAGCGGGCAGAGTGGCGCAAGCGGCCCGGCCTCCGCGACAAACGCGGCCACGGCCCGCCGCGGAGGCGACGACTGGCCCGAGCCGATGCGCACGCTGCTGCGTTCCGGCCTCGCCGCGGCCCCGGCGATCCAAGCCCCAAAGGCCGCGATCCCGCGTCAGGCGATCGTTCGCTGAGGCAACAGCCGCCCCGCGGAGAGTTCCGGCCGAACCCGGGAACGGACCCCTGTGGCGGCCAATCGCCCGCTTCCCCGGGGTCCAGCCCCGCGGCCGCGACGGGCCGACGAGCAACACCCCGAATGTCGGACTCGACTCGGGCAAAGAGGCGGCTAAACTCTCCATCCAGACATCGACGGGCCTCCCCGTCGCCATACGCCCTCCTAGCTCAGTTGGTAGAGCAGCTGACTCTTAATCAGCGGGTCGAAGGTTCGAGTCCTTCGGGGGGCATTGGTTTCGAGCCCGGGCTTCCCGGGCTCGTTTTCATTTTGCATCGTCGCCGCGGGACCCCGGCCCCAACACCGGGCCCGATAATCGAGTCTTCAACGGGACTTTGGGTGGAGTGTCGCGGTCGCGAGCCGCGAACCGCGCGACGCATCGTCCGGTTGCTGGGCGTGCACGTTGGGAGATTGCAAAGTTTGTGAATCACACTCTGGCACGGACGCCGGAGTGTTGGCGTTTCGACCCTTCAGGAGTGCGTCCAGTGAAGATGCGACTGCTCGCCCCGGTGTTGGCGGTTCTGGCTCTGCAGCACGGAGTCGATGCCGCGCTGGCCGGGCCCGCGGGGATCACCTTCGAGGAGTTCGCCCGGCCCGGCTCGGCCTCGCACGTCACCGATCAGTACGCGCACCTGGGCGTGCGGTTCTCGACGGTGCAGGGTTTCGATATCCGTGGCGTCGAGCGGCGGAGTGTTGATGTCATCGCGTATCCCTTCGGTGCATTCGGCAACCGTGCCGCGGCGATGTGGGGCAACCCCGTCACGCTCACCTTCGATCATGCGATCACGGAATTGTCGGTGCTCATGGCCGATACGGAAACGGGGACGTTTCTGGGCAGCGTCGAGGCTTTTGATGGGCAGGGGCGATCGGTAGCGTTCAGCCAGGCGTATACGGGCGCGTACAACACGCCGTGGTTCTTTCAGCAGACACTAAGCGTTCGCGGCCAGCACATCCGCTCGGTGGTCCTTCGCTCCGACACCGACGGCGCGGTGTTCGACAACCTCACGTTCACCGCGGCGGTCGTTCCAACGCCCGCGAGCGCAGGGGTGCTGGCCCTGTGCATCGCGATGGGCGGGCGTCGTCGGCGGTGAACGCGTCGAGGTGACGTGCGTCCGCATTGAGTCCTCGTCGGGCTGGCCCGCTGGTCGCGCGACGGCGAGTAGAATGGATTCATGGGGACGAGTTCGCTTCGGTGCCCAATCTGCGACCTGACGCTGCAAAGTGATGACGTCAATGTCGGAACCAACGTCGCGTTCTGCAAGCGTTGCAGCAAAGTCCACGAACTGTCGCGAATCGCTGGCATTGCCCGCGTGCCCGAGGTTCCGGTGTCGTATGCCTATCCGGAACAGAAGCGGCTGGCACGGCTTGTCGCCGACTTGGATCCGAACTCGCCGCCAGCAGGAACGTGGCTTCGGGACGACGGCGAGGAAGTCGTCATCGGGGCCACAACCCGTTCGCTCGGCGGGACCATCGCCATGCTGTTCCTGAATCTGCTCTGGAACGGAGGGGTCTGCATCTTCGTCGGCGCGGCGATCGCCGGGGCGCTCGTTGCGTTCAATGTTCCTATCCCGACGTGGGCCCCGCTCCCCAACCCGAACAACGTATCGCCGCCCGTGAACACGATCGGCAGCGCGTTGAGCCTTCTGATCTTCATGACGCCGTTCATTGCCGTGGGTCTCGTGATCCTCGCGTGCCTGTTGATGTCGATTGCCGGCAAGGAGGTTGTGCGAGTTCGCGGCTCGAAGGCGACGGTGTTCGTTGGCGTCGGCCCGATCGGCTGGAGACGACGGTTCGATGCCACGAAAGTCCGCCAGATCGAGATCGTCAACTACGGCGAATATGGCGAGAGCGGCGGAATCGCTTGGAAGCCGGCGATCCTCATCGATGCTGACCGCGCGATCAAGTTCGGGCACATGCTCAGCGAAGACCGAATGGCCTATATCGTGGCGGCGCTTCGCGTGGTGCTGAGGACCTAATCGGCAGCCCCGCGGCTGCACGCACTCCGAGTGACCGCGCTGCTTCGCGCCCTGCGACAACCTTCAGCCTCCCTCAGGCGCGGGCAGACCGCCCTGCCTTAGGGAACAGGACATCGAGTTGGGCTGGGTTTCTGAAGCTGCGCAGCCGGACGACCGGGGGCCAGAGGTGGCGCTCGTTCGCCCAAAGGTGGCTCCCCGTTTATACCCAATCGCGCGCTTTTCGACAGGATGCGGGGATCGCGATCCAGTAGAATGGACTGGCCGATCAGGGAGTCTCGGCGTGAGGATGACACCGAGGGTGAACGAATCCGGGTCGGCCTAAGGTCGGTACCGAGCCGCACACGACCGGGCCCGCCGAACGGGGTGAAGGGGCAATCCGAAGGACGCGTTGGGAAGGACGTCGACCGAACCGCAGAGCGCAGGAGCACACAATGACCGGCACAGCAGCAGTGGCCGCGACGACCGCGGCGAACAGTGATCACGCCACCCCGACCAAGAACAAGAAACTCGTCGCGTGGGTGAACGAGATGACCGGGCTCTGCAAGCCCGACCACGTCGTCTGGGTTGACGGCTCACAGGGGCTGTATGACCGGCTGTGCGAGCAGATGGTCGCCTCGGGCACGTTCATCCGGCTGGACCCGAAGAAGCGCCCCAACTCGTTTCTGGCGCGGTCTCACCCGTCGGACGTGGCCCGCGTGGAGGAGCGCACGTTCGTCTGCTCGGCGAGCAAGGGTGACGCAGGGCCGACCAACAACTGGGCGCCGCCCGCCGAGATGCGTAAGACCGTCCGCACGCTGTTCGACGGCTGCATGCGTGGGCGCACCATGTACGTCATCCCGTTCAGCATGGGGCCGATCGGCTCGCCCATCGCCAAGGTCGGCGTGCAGTTGACCGACAGCCCGTATGTCGTCGTCAACATGCAGATCATGACGCGCATCGGCAACAAGGTGCTCGATGCCCTCGGCGACGGGCCGTACATCCCGTGCATGCACTCGGTGGGTGCGCCGTTGGCCCCCGGGCAGAAAGATGTCCCGTGGCCGTGCGAGCCGGATATCGCCAAGAAGTACATCGTTCACTTCCCGGAAACCTACGAGATCTGGTCGTACGGCTCGGGTTACGGCGGGAACGCGCTGCTGGGCAAGAAGTGCCTTGCGCTGCGCATCGCCAGCGTCATGGCTCGCGATGAGGGCTGGCTGGCCGAGCACATGCTGATCATGGGCATCCAGTCGCCGAGCGGCGAGAAGACCTATCTCGCCGCGGCGTTCCCGAGCGCCTGCGGCAAGACCAACCTCGCCATGCTGGTGCCGCCGAAGGCCTTCGCGGGCTGGAAGGTCACGACCGTCGGCGACGACATCGCGTGGATCAAGAAGGGAACCGACGGCACCCTTCACGCGATCAATCCCGAGGCCGGGTTCTTCGGCGTTGCTCCGGGCACGAATGACAAGTCCAATCCGAACGCGATGGCCTCGATTTCGAAGAACACGATCTTCACCAATGTCGGCCTGACCGACGACGGCGACGTGTGGTGGGAAGGCCTGACCGAGACGCCCCCTGCGCACCTGATCGACTGGAAGGGCGAGGACTGGACCCCCGCCGCGGGTCGCCCCGCGGCGCATCCCAATGCCCGGTTCACCGCGCCAGCGAGTCAGTGCCCGTGCATCGACTCGGCGTGGGAAGATCCGGCCGGCGTGCCGATCGCGGCGTTTGTCTTCGGCGGACGCGTGAGCAAGGACATGCCGCTGGTCTTCCAGGCCTTCAACTGGTCGCACGGCGTGTACCTCGCCGCGACGATGGGCTCGGAGGCGACGGCCGCCGCGATCGGACAGGCGGCGATGCGTCGCGACCCGATGGCGATGCTGCCGTTCTGCGGGTACAACATGGCCGAGTACTTCACGCACTGGCTGAACATCGGCCGACGCGTCAGCAACCCGCCGCGGATCTTCCGCGTGAATTGGTTCCGCAAGAACGACCAGGGCAAGTTCATCTGGCCGGGCTTCGGCGACAACATGCGGGTGCTCAAGTGGATCGTTGATCGCGTGCACGGTCGCGGCTTTGCGGTGGAGAGCCCACTGGGCTGGATGCCACGCCACGAGGACATCGACTGGACAGGTCTGGAGTTCCCCGCCGCGGCGTTTTACGACCTCATGTCCGTTGGTCGCGAGGCGGGGGCGACGGAAGCCCGCCAGCACGAAGAACTCTTCGACAAGTTCCTGGATCGGCTGCCGAAAGAGTTCGTGCTGGAGCGTGAACTTCTCCGTTCGCGGCTGTGGCGTTCACCCGATCGCTGGGAACTCGCTCACGAGGTTTGAGCCGTCCCGCGATGTGACACGTTGGATCTTCACGCCGCCCCGAAGATCGCCCGCTTGAGCGGGTGGTCTTCGGGGCGGCGGTGCTTTCTGCTCACGGAGGATCGACCGGCAGCGTGAGACCTCGGGCGCTCACCGCACGGGCGGGCGGCCACGACGGCGACGTGTTGCGGCGTTCGTACTCGGGCGAGCGCCGGCGATGGCCCGTTCGATCGCCCCGCGAAGTGTGGGCGAAAGCGAGCCCTCGTCGAGTTGCCTGCAGGCGGACTGCACCAAGTCCAGTTCGCGGAAGACCGATCGGCATCTCGCGCAGACTTCGGCCTTGGGTATGCGTGTCGCCGCGCCCGAGCGGTCGCGATCCATCGCACGAAGTTTGGTCATGAGCAGATCGATGCACACCCGCTTTTCGTAGATGGGTGCCGGAGCGATGACGGCCGGGGCCTTCGCGGTCATCGCCTTGCGGAGCGCAAGGCGGGCGCGAAGGAGCCTGGTCTTGACCGTATTGGGCGTCAGGCCAAGTGCCGCGCCCGTGTCGCGGACGCTCATTCCCGTGAGTTCCTTCAGCACCAGCGGCAGACGCAGGTGCTCGGGCAACTGAGCAACCTCCGACTGAACTCGGCGGACCGCTTCACGCTCTTCCGCAGGGCTGCTCTCCCGAGACGGCTCGATCGCCGCGGCCATGACGCTGGTCTCCTGCCATGGCATGAGTTGCGACAGCGCGGGCGTTCGGCGATCGACTCCGCCCTTGCGTCGGATTCTGGCCTTGCAGCACCTCGCGGCGATGGTGAACAGCCACGTCCCCGGCGACGACTGGCCGCGGAAAGTGTGCCACTTGCGGAAGGCCTGCAGGAACGCATCCTGAACCATGTCCTCCGCGTCGGCGCGGTGCCCGCACAGCCGCAGCGCCAGTCCGTGCAGCCGAGCGCCGTGAGTGGCCATGAGCATCGCGACGGCTTGCGCAGCGGGGGTGCCGGGTGACGGGTCCACAGCGGACGTGCGTCGCGACGGGCCGATCGACGCGGCGGCGCGGGTCATCGCGCCGCTCCGCTGCGGGCCCCGCGCACGGCGTGCGCCGCCACAAGCAGGCGCCGGGCCGCGAGTTCGCCCAGTGCGATGCGCTCGCCGCGCTCGTTCTCGATGGTCAGTGTCCCGGCCAGCGGCTCGACGCTCCGCACGCGAAGCCTCGCGCCGACGACAACGCCGCGCCCCTGCAGGAACCGGAGCGACTCCGCACGCTGATCGAGCACTTGCGCCAGCGTGACCCTCTCGCCCGCGCCGCACTCACTCAGCGGCTGGAGCGACCGCTCGGCGATCCGACCGTTTGCACCGGGGATCGGGTCGCCGTGGGGATCGAACTCAGGGTGGCCAAGATGGCGATCGAGCGCCTCCAGAACACGGGACGAAACCGCATGCTCCAGACGCTCGGCCTCCTCATTGACGACGGACCAGTCAAGTTTGAGCGTTCGAACCAGAAAGGTCTCAACCAGGCGATGCCGCCTGATGATGTCCAGCGCGACGCGGGTGCCCTTGGGTGCGAGGGACACGCCGCCGAATCGCTCGTAGCGGGCCAGCCGAGCACGGGCGAGTTTCTTGATCATGCTCGTGGCGGTTCCGGTGGTCACGCCGACGGCGGCGGCGATACGGGTCATGCCGGCCTCTCCCGTGGGGGACTCCCGGCAGAGTGTGTAGATCGCCTTGAGGTAGTTCTCGACGGCCTCTGTCGCCATGCGTGGCTCCTGTATCTGCTCGCACGCGAGGGTAGGAAGCCGCGGGGCTCCGCCGCCGGGAGTCGGTGCCGGGGACAGGTTCCGGACCGACCAAGCCCGAGACTTTGAGTGCGCATACTCTTGATGTGGACGGACCGAACTTTCCGGGGACGTTTGCCGCCCCAGTTGCCGATATCCTGAGGAACCTCGCATGTTCGCAACGCAGAGCAATTCTGGACCCCGGCGCGGCGCGACGCACCGCTCCGGACTTCGTGGATTCGCGTCGGGTGTGTTCGCCGTCGTGGTCGCGGCCCTCGCGGCCGTCGCCGCCGGTGCCCCGGCAGCCGCCGCGGCGAGCGAGCCGCTGAAGATCGTCGCGACCACGGGCATGCTCGGCGACGCCGCTCGCCACGTCGCCCGCGAGCGGGCGAATGTGAGATCGCTGATGAACGAGGGCGTTGACCCGCACACGTATAAGCCCACGCCGGGTGATGTGCGGGCCATGTCGGACGCCGACGTGATCTTCTACAACGGGCTGCACCTCGAGGGCCGGATGGCCGACGTGATCGTGCGGATGGCTTCGCGCCGCACCGTCGTCCGCGCGACCGAGGCCATCGATGAATCGCTGCTGCGTGAACCGGCGGAGTTTGAGGGACACTTCGACCCGCACGTGTGGTTCGATGTGTCGCTGTGGAAGCCCGTGGTCACGCGCGTGCGCGATGCGCTGATCGAGAAGGACCCCGCGGGCAAAGATGCCTATACCGCCGCGGCGGGTGAGTATCTGGCGCTGCTGGATGAACTGCACACGTATGCCCGATCGAGCATCGCGACGATCCCGGAGCGCAACCGCGTGCTCGTGACGGCGCACGATGCCTTCGGCTACTTCGGCCGTGCGTATGGCCTTGAACTGCTCGCCATCCAGGGCATCAGCACCGACAGCGAAGCGAGCCTGCAGGACATCAACGCGCTGGTCGACACGCTTGTGACGCGCAAGATCCCCGCGGTGTTCATCGAGAGCACCGTGCCGCGAAAGACCATCGACGCGCTCATCGAGGGGTGCAGGGGCCGCGGCCACACCGTGCGCATCGGCGGCGAACTCTACAGCGATGCGCTTGGCCCGAGCGGCACGCAGCAGGGCACGTACGTCGGCATGGTCGTTCACAATGTCGAGCAGATCACCAAGGCGCTCGGCGGCACGCTCCCCGCAGATCGGCCGGCTCGCCTTGCGGCCTATCTGGCTCGCTTCGAAGAGCCCGCTGAGAAGTCGCCGGCCACCACGCGGCCGCCCGCCGACTCCAACGAGCCGGCGCCCGCGCCGAACGCCCCCTCGGCACCATCGGTGAAGCCATGACGGCCGGCCCACCGCCCGCGCCTGCGATCAACGCCGCAGCACCCGCCGGCGTGAGTGTGGAGTTCCACGACGTGACGGTCGCGTATCACCGCAAGCCGGTGCTGTGGGATGTCGACGTGCTGCTGCCCACGGGTCGACTCATCGCGGTGGTCGGGCCCAACGGCGCGGGGAAGTCGACGCTGCTGAAGGCGGCGCTGGGGCTCGTGCCGCTGGCCAGCGGCACGATTCAGGTGCTGGGCGGTCCGATGAAGCGCGCTCGCTTGCAGGTCGGGTATGTGCCGCAGCGAGAGGCCGTGGACTGGGACTTCCCGGTTGATGCGCTCGATGTGGTGCTCATGGGCTGTTACGGGCGACTGGGTTGGATCCGCCGCCCCGGCGCACGCGAGCGGTCGCGGGCGCTCGAGTGCCTTGCGAAAGTGGGCATGGCCGACTATGCCCATCGGCAGATCAGCCAGCTTTCCGGCGGGCAGCAGCAGCGTGTGTTTCTCGCGCGGGCGCTGGCGCAGGACGCGACGCTGTACTTCATGGATGAGCCGTTCGCGGGCGTGGACGCGGCGACCGAGCGGGCGATTGTCGATGTGCTGCGCGACCTGCGCTCGCAGGGCCGGACCGTCGTTGCCGTGCATCATGACCTGCAGACCGTGCCGGAGTACTTCGATCACGTGCTGCTGCTGAACATGCGGCTCGTCGCGGCCGGACCGGTCGAGTCGACCTTCACACGCGAGAATCTGCGACGGACCTACGGCGGACGATTGACGATCCTCGATGAGGCCGTGGACGCGGTCAGGCGAGAGGGGCTCTAGTCGCCGCGAATCCTCGGGCACCATGGACGAACTTCTCCGACTCATCACGCTGCAGGACACCAACACGCGGATCGTGCTTCTGGGCACGACGCTGCTGGGAATCGCCGCGGGCGTGGTCGGGGCGCTAGCGCTGCTGCGCAAGCGCTCGCTGGTCGGTGACGCCGTGGCGCACGCGGCGTTGCCGGGCATCTGCCTGGCGTTTCTGGTCGTTGGTGATCGGAGCACGCCGGCGTTCATGGTGGGCGCGACGATCACCGGCGTGCTCGCCGCGGCATTCGTGTCGATGGTTCGCAGGCTCACCCGGGTCAAGGAGGACGCCGCGATCGCGATCGCCATCGGCGGGTTTTTCGGCGTGGGAATCGTCCTTTCGTCGATCATTCAGCAGCAACCGGGCGGACGCAGCGCGGGGCTGGACGGCTTCATTTTCGGCAAGGCCGCCAGCATGGTCACCAGCGACGCGCTGACGATTCTCTGCGTCGCCGCGGGGGTGCTCGGCGTTTGTGCGCTGCTGATCAAGGAGTTCCGGCTGCTGTGCTTTGACCGCGAGTTCGCCGCGGGGCAGGGCTGGCCGACGTTTTCGCTCGACCTTCTGCTCATGAGCCTGGTGTGCGCCTGCACGGTCGCGGGGCTGCAGGCGGTCGGCGTCGTGCTTATCGTGGCGCTGCTGATCATCCCCGCCGTCGCCGCGAGGTTCTGGACCAACTGCCTGAGCGTGATGCTCTGGCTCTCGGGGATCTTCGGCGGGCTCGCGGGGCTCGCGGGGACCGTTCTGAGCGCAACGGTCCCGACGCCCGAGGGCTCGCTGTCTCGCGGCTGGCCCACCGGCCCGCTGATCGTGCTCGTCGCGGCGGGGCTGTTCGTTGTTTCGCTGCTGCTGGCCCCACGCCGCGGGCTGGTTGCGGACTTCGTTCGACGCTGGTCGCTGCGCCGACGGATCGCCCTGCAGAACCTCCTGCGCGATGCGTTCGAGGCACTCGAACCCGGTCACGATCTGTCGATCGCATGGAGCGCCGCCAGCGTCGCTCGCGGCGGGGTGTGCTCGCCGGCGACGCTCCGTCGGGCTGAGCGCAAGGGGCTCATCAAGCGCGACGGCTCGCTCTGGCGGCTGACCGAGGACGGCCGCGCCGCGGCGGCACGGGTCGTGCGCTCGCACCGGCTCTGGGAGTTGTACCTCATCGAGCAGGCCGACATCGCGGCGGACCACGTTGACCGCGATGCGGACCAGCTCGAGCATGTTCTGCCCGCGCCGGTCCTGGCGCAACTGGAGTCACGGCTCGCGCAGGAGGGCCGCCTGCCCGCGACCACCCTCGCGGTCGTGCCCTCGCCGCACCCGCTCTCGCCGCCGCCGCCGGTTTCCGATGCCCCGCGGCGAGCGGGGCGCGGCGCTCGCGGCTCGATGATCGTGCTGGCAACGCTCGGGGCGCTCGCCCTGGCGCAGCCGGCACGCGCGGCGGATGCGCCGAGTCACGAGCACGCCCGCGTGCAGGCAGTCATCGCGGCCCCCGCGCCCGCCGCAACGCTCGGCCACGCCGACACCGGCAACACCACGGGCGAGATCGCACAAATCCGCACGCCTCCGCGTGCCGACGGCGTGTTCTTCCGCATCGGAACGTACGAGGTTCGTGCCGATGACTTCTGGACCGCGGGCACCGCGGTGGTCTGCTGCGTCTCGTGCGGCGTGCTGGGCTGCTTCCTTGTTCTGCGGCGGATGTCCCTGCTGGGCGACGCGATTTCGCACGCGATCCTGCCGGGCCTGGCGCTCGCGTTCATCATCACGCAGAGCCGCGCGCCGGGGCCGATGATCGCGGGGGCGATGATCGTCGGGGTGCTGACGGCGCTGCTCTCCGGCGGGCTCAGCCGCTGGGGCAAGGTGCCCGAGGACGCGTCCATGGGCGTGGTCTTCACGACGCTCTTTGCGCTGGGCGTGCTCCTGATCACGCTCGCGGCGCGCGATGTGGACATCGATCCCGGCTGCGTTCTCTACGGATCGATCGAGCTGGTCGCGCTCGAACTGATCCCGCTCGGGCCGATCGAGGTGCCGCGCGCGTTTGCCTGGCTCGGCGCCGTGCTGCTGATCAACCTGACGTTGCTGCTGGTGTTCTACAAGGAACTCAAGATCGTCTGCTTCGACCCCGCCCTGGCCACGACCCTGGGCATCAGCGCGACGGTGGTGCACTACGGGCTCATGACCGCGGTCGCGACAACCTCCGTCGCGGCGTTCGAGAGCGTCGGCTCGATCCTGGTCATCGCGATGCTCGTCGCGCCGGGCGCGACGGCGCATCTGCTGACCGATCGCCTCTCGCGCATGCTGCTGATCGCCGCGGGCATCTCGGCGCTCTCGGCGGTCGCCGGCTATGCGTTCGCGGTGGCGCTCAACACCTCCGTCGCGGGCATGATCGCGTCGGTCTCGCTGGTGCTGTTCGTGCTCGCGGTGGTGGCCGCGCCGCGGCACGGCGTGCTGGCCCGCGTGCTCTTTGCTCGGCGACTCAAGCCCATCGACGCGGCCGGGCTGCCGGCGGAATCGACGCGCCAGAACTGAGGGCACTGAGGGCACTGAGGGCACTGAGGGCACTGAAGGCACCGGGGCCCCGGCAACGCCGCGCGGGCGATCTGACCGCACGGCCGATGCTCCTGCGGCCCCACCACCGCCACCTCCCCCCATCACCACTTCACCACCCCCGTCACCACCGCTCAGGCGTGATCGCTCCGGGGTGCTGCGGCCGCGCCCGTCGCGGCCGCGCTGCGGGCCCGTGAACGAAGGCCCTCGATGACCTGCTTGGCCATGACCTGCGCGGTCGCGACTTCTTCAACGGTCACGTGATCGGCTCCGAGCTGCATCGCCGTCATCGCCTTGCTGAGGAAACTCGTGCGTGCGGCGATGTACACATCCGGACGCATGCCGCGGATCTGCTCGCACGCGCGCATCACGGCCTCATCATCGGGCACGGTCAGGATCACCGCGTCGGCGCGATCCAGCCCGGCGGGCTCGAGGACCTCGATGCTCGAAATATCGCCGTAGATCGCCTGACGGCCCAGGCGTCGCTGCGTGTCGATCGTCACGCGGTTGAGGTCCACGATGCAGAACGGCACGTTGGCGACCTCGAGCTGATCCGCCAGCGAGCGTCCGACCACGCCGAAGCCGGCGATGATCACGTGCGAGGCCACGCGATCGCTCGGCGCCGGCGTGGCAGCCGGGTTCGCCTGGGCGGAGGCGTCAGCGGTCGCGGCATCCCCTGAGGCCGCTTCGCCCTCGGCCGCGGGCTTGGGCGTCGCCGCGGGCTGCTGGGCCTCGCGCAGGCTCGCGGAGGCGGCGAAGCGGTTGACCGGAATGCGGTCGGTCCATCGCGCCAGCTTCGGGCCGAGCCCGAAGAGCACCGGCGAGAGGCACAGCGAGATGATCACCGTCGCGATCACCGCGGCCCCGGCGATGTCATCGACGAGCTTGAGCTTCATCGACATGCTCAGCAGCACGATCGTGAACTCGCCCGCCTGCGCTAGCAGAAGGGATGATCGCATCGACACCGTCGCCGTCGCGCCCAGGGCCCAGCTCGTCAACGCGATCACGCCGAACTTGACGAAGATCACCGCGACCGAGAGCGCCAGGATCAGCATCCACTCATCGCGCACGACGCCCAGGTCCAGCTTCAGCCCCACGGCGGTGAAGAACACGGCCATGAACAGGTCGCGCATCGGCATGAGCTGCCCGGCGAGCTGGTGCTTGGCGCTCGTGCCGGCCAGCAGGAAGCCCGCGACGAACGCGCCGAGTTCCGGGCTGAAGCCCAGGCCCGCGGCGAAGACCGCCGTGCCCAGCCCCGCGCCGGAGGCGATGACCAGCGGAATCTCCCCGGCCCGCCCGGCGCTGGCGACGAGCATCAGCCGCGGCAGCGCCACCCGCGCCGCGGCGATGTACACCGCCATGAGCACGATCCCCGCGGCGTACTTGGCCAGCTCCGGCCAGGCCGCCGGCAGGAGAAACGCCGTGTGCGTTGAGGCCTGCCCGCCCTGGGCGGCGTTCTGCCCGGCCCAGAGGGCCAGGACCGGCAGCAGCGCGAGCATCGCCAGCGACAGAAGGTCCTGTGCGATCGAGACGGCGATGCAGATGCGGCCGATGAGCCGGTGCACCAGCCGCTGCTCCTGAAGGATGCGCACGATCACGGCCGTCGAGCTCATCGATATCGCCATCGCCACCGCCAGCGCGGGCCACACGCTCGCGGAGCCGCCCCCAAGGAGCACGATGAGAATGGGCCAGAGCACCAGCACGACGCCCGCGGTGGAGATCACGCCGATGGCCAGCACGCTGACCATGCCCCCGCCGCGGAGTTCGGATGGGTCCATGTGCAGGCCGATGGTGAACATCAGCAGGATGGTCGCGACCTGCACGATGCCCGAGATGCTCTGATCGCCGCTGATGAGCCCAAGGGCCGTCGGCCCGATGATCGCGCCGGTCATGAGGAACGCGGGGATCGTCGAGAGCCGGATGTACCGCGCGGCAAGACCGACCAGGCCCGCCGCCAGCAGCATCAGCAGCAGGTCGACGACGACGGGACGGTCGCCGGTGGCCTCGGCGAGCAGCAGCATGGGCGCGATTGCATTCACGGTGCCGGATGGTACGGCCGATCAGCGCCAGGACACGATGACGACTTCGGTCATCGGCGGGGTGGTGGTGCCGAGCCGGTCCATGCGCCAGCAGCCGCCGCACTCGGGGCAGGTGGCCATGGAGGCCGGCCCGGCCGCGATACTTGTGCCCCTGATGGCCCCGGGTTTGGCCCCGGCAGGGGGCTCGGTGTTGGTCTCGGTCTCTGGCTCGGTCTCTGGCTCGATCTGGCCTCGCGCTTCGCCCGCGGGCGGCGGCGCATCGATCAGCCAGCGCAGGTCGTACCCGCAGCTCGGGCAGCGGTGCCGTCCGAGCATCGCGCGGATCATCGCCTCGCCGAGCATCGACCGCCACCCCAGCGCCCCGCGCACCGCCGTGCCCGCGGCGATGAACAGCGAGGTGAACACCGGCGTGAGCATCAGCAGCCACAGCCCGCTGGGGCCATCGAAGATCAGCAGCAGCACGATCATCGTGATCAGCCCGATCGCGCCGATGAGCATCAGCAGCCGCCCGTCGAGCGCCGCGCGGGCGAAGGCCCCCGCGCCGGAGGAGACGAAGCGCCGGTGCGACGGGATCAGCAGCCGCAGCGCCGGCAGGATCGCGCGCGGGTGCAGCCCCAGAACCCTGCCGACATCATCGGGACTGCGGAAACAGATCATGGTGTCATCCGACAATTCGGCCCACGCGCCACCGCCCCAACTCCCGGCGGCTCAGGCCCCCCGCACGCCCGCGGCACGGGCGATCGCGCCGTCGACCGCCTGCACAACGACGAACCGCGTCTCGAGCTTGAGCTGGCGGAGGAACCGCATGATCTGCTCGGGCAGCCTGGTCAGGATGAGCCTCACGCCGCGCTGGCGGCAGGCATCATCGAGCTGCAGCAGCGCGGTGATCGCGATCGAACTGACGATCTGCACGCCGGAGAAGTCCAGCACGAGCCCCGCGCCGGGGATGCGGGGCAGACGCGCATCGACTTCCTGCTGCAGCGGAATGACCGTCTCGCCGGTCATGCGATCGGGAAGCTGCATGAGCAGAACGCTCGCATCGGGGCCAACGAGTTGGGACATCAACGCCTCGGACACGCGGAAGAATGGTACACCCGGCGAGCGCGGCAGGCTGAAGAAGGCCATCGGGAATCGGCCTTGGGCCATCGGGGAGCGGCGCACGGCCAGCGGCCAACGGCTATAGGCCAACGCCCACAAATGAAACCGGGGCCGCGCCCCGCGCGGCCCCGATGGGGTCCTGCCTTCGTTCCGACCGATGGCCGATGGCCCAAGGCCGATAGCCGATGGCCCAAGGCCCAACGCCTGTGGCCCAACGCCGATGCCCGCTCCGGCCCCCCACTCACGCCGCGAGCCGTGCGCCGTTGTCGAGGGTCTTCTGCGAGCGGATGGTCGTCTCGCCGCCGCCGCGGCCGAAGGCGATGGTGAGGATCGCGCTCTCGGGGCCGATGCTCCGGCCGCGAGCGCCCTGCACGGTGTACTGCACGCTGCGCGCCCCGGCGGGCACATCATCATCGATGAATCGCTTGCCGCCGGTGACGCCGACAACCTCCGATGCGGTGGTGCCGGTGCTCGTGGTGATGCGGCGGCGGATGGTGTACACCGTGCCGCTGTTGCCGCTGGCCTTCCAGGTCAGCCGCAGATCGCCGGTGCTGGCATCGAGCGTGGCCGACAGATCGCGCGGCGCCTCGGGCGCGGGGCGCGGCGAGGGCGGGGTCGGCTCGGGGATCTGCGCACGGGTGTAGACCTTCACCGGGTTGTCCGCGCGATCAGCGGTCAGGCGGACCTGATCGATCAGCTCGCCCGTCTCGCGGCGCAGCGTGCGGATCGAGTCACGCAGCGCGCTGGTGGCGGCCTTGGAGGCGTTGCGCGCCTGCTCGGCGTTCTGATTGGCAACCTGCGCCTCGGCGATCAGCGCCTGCCACGATGTGACCTGCTGGGTCGTGAATCCAAGAAATGTCGATTCCGAAGCCCACAGGTCGTTCCGGCTTGCAACCCAGTTGAGCAGATCCGAATCCTTCCGCGGCAGAATTGCCATACATCAACCTCCATCATCCAAGTCCCTGCCCCCGGCCACGCACACGCGCAGCCTCCGGCGGCCGCAGAGTCATCGACCGCCCGGCGATGCGCGATGAACGCTCAACGCAAAATTCCACCACAATTGTTCTTCTCGGGCCTTGGGTAGGTCGGCACTCCGTGCCGACTCTCCGCGCGAGCCCGGAATCACCACCAAGACATCGAGATCCCGCGCCATCGACTCCGGACGCCGGCTCTGAGGCTCTGCGAAGAGCCGGATCGTGTGCGGTGGTGGCAAACAGCCGCGAAGAGATGACAAGATGAACGCGTCATCACCGGTCCGGGCTCTCCGGCGGCGCGAAGAGTTCCGGCGCGACGGCCTTGAAGTCCTCGACCGTGATCGGCCGCCCGAGCGAGCGCAGCATCTCGATCCTCTGGGCGATGACGGCGGGCGGCAATGCTCCGAGGTTGATGCCGCCGATGGATTCCTCTCCCTCGCCGAGCAGACTCAGGATGCGCGACATGAGTTCGCCCCCACCGCCCTCAATCCCGCCCTGACCGGAAGGCCCGGAGAGGCCGCAGCCCTGGAAGAAGTACGTGAAGAACGCCTGGAAGTCGCCGTTGTCCAGCGTCCTGTCAGGCCCGCCACCTCTGAAGCCACGCGGACCGCCATAGCCCGGCCATGCCGGATGAACCTGGCCATCGGTGTTGGCGATATCCGCGGCTGAACACGGGAGCAAAGTCCCATCAAGGCGTGAGCAATCCGTCGAGATGAAGTACGCCGCAAAGAACGCGCTGAAGTCACCGTTGTTCAACTGGCCGTCGGGCCCCCCACCTGTGAGCACGGTGTTGCCGTCGGTGTCGGCGATATCCGCGGGGTTGCAGCCCCGGACTTCGCATGCGTCAAGCACGCCGTTGACGTTCAGGTCAACGTTCTCGAGTTCCTGAAGGTCGCAGTTGTCCGGAACGCCGTTGCCGTTGCAGTCGGCCATGGGCGCGTAATCGAGAAACTGCGCTGCCGCGATGAAGGCCGAAGAATCGCTCCCGGTCAGGTTCACACGAACGCGCGCCGCGGGGCTCTCCGAACCCGCCGGTCCGGTGATCCCGCGAATCGAAAGAGATTGGAGTGTGTACGGACCGCTGATTCCCTTCTCGCCGATGACCCTGCCATCGAACTGGATCACGATCGGGACATACGCGGGGGGCGAGGCGAGATGCTCCGGGCCAACTTGAAACTCCCCATCCGCCCACACAATGGTGGGCTCGCAGGTGGTGCCGTCCGGCGCGGTCACCTTCGCCGTCAATTCTGCCAGGAACCGGTACTGCCCTTCGAAGGCGGCCATCATGGGCAACTGTGCGCGCAGGATTCCGTACGGTGCCTCGCCCTCGACACCCTGAGCGCTGACGGGTGTAAAGGTGGTCCGAGCCATCGGCAGGAACGGCGCACGCTGAAACCGGTAGATGTCGTAGGTGTCCGTTGGCTCGGACATGCCAACTTCCGCGTCGACAAGGCGCTCCCGGCCGTCTTCCATCGCGAACAGTTCCGCCCTTGTGATCACGAACGGCCCGCCCTGGTACAGCCGGAACAGCTCCGATGGCGGGATCCCCGCGACGACGGTCTGGCTTCCGACCTGCAGGTCGGAGGTGCCCTCGGCCGCGAGCGCGCGGCCGTTGGTGTTGGTCAGCGCGAGCCGCAGAAGATACTGCCCGGCACGATTCACATTGACGGGGACGGAGATCGCGATGCGGTTCCAGAGCCCATCGGGCTCGAAGTCCTGCGCAACATCCGTGATCACCAGCGGCCGCACGAACCCCGCCGGGCCCCCGCCGTTGCCGAGAATCTCGACACGCTTGATGTCGCTCCTGACGTACGACACGACGACGGGATTGCCCCCCTGATCGACCGTGACCTGCCCGCTCGCCTGGAAACGAACATCGTACAGACCGGCGGGCGGCAGGCCGAAGTCGCCCGCGAACGTTCCATCCGCCGCGAGCAAGTCGGGCGCGACACCATCATCACGCAGCGCGATGACGACCTCCGGTGCCGGAGGCCCGACAAACGGCTCGGGGTGCACCGGAACGAGCGTCGCCGTCACGGTGGGGTACGGCGGAGGGAGCGTGTTGATCGGATTGGGCGGAGCAGCGCCGTTGACAAACAGACCCGCTGAGACACGGAGCGGGACGCCGTTGGGGCGGACGTTCCGGCCGACACTGCTCACGAAGCCGACATTGCTCCGCGACTCCCATGACACCACGGCGAGCGCCGGGCCCGGGGAGCCCGCTCGAATGCCGAAACGGAGCGTGTACTGACCTCGGATCGCGTCCGGATTCAGCGTGTAGAGCTCCAGGGCACCGTCCACCGCGGGCTCACCAGCCGGACCGGCTGGTGCCGAAATCAACTCGCGGCTACCAACGCCCCACGCTGACTGCACTTGGGGCAGCGAAGTCAGGTCGATGATGCGGCCGCTCGGGTCAACGAGAGCGGTCCACGAGATCCCCTCCGCGTGAACGATCTCAACCCGCCCCGCGAAAACCTCATCGAATCCGATCGAAACCTCGACATAGGGCTGAGTTCCATCGGATACCAACCACTTGGAGTGGCCAGTGCTGACTGTGACCGACTCTCGGACCTGTCCGCTCGCGTTCCCAAAGGAGCAGAGAAGGGCAACAAAGGCCAGGAGCATCGAGCACCATCGAGCATGTTGGATACGAATACCGTTCGAGTATCTCACAGTTCACTCCAGACTAGTTGATGCAGCCACAAGATTTAAGACGACGACATGGGCATCTCGCAACTTGATACCTATCGTGATTCCTTGCCGACGACTCCCTCGCTCCCACCTTTCGTGGGCTCCGGGATTTTTACCACGCTGACAGAAATCTCGAATTCTCTCCCAGCCAATTCGTCCAACTGCTGAGCACTGACGACGAGCAGGTACTTGTCATCCGGGGTCCGGATCGCCGCAAATGATCCCCTCGTCCGCATCGTTGAAACAGCCTGACAACGCGTCAGACACCCCAATGGTCGGGTCACGGCCGGTGACGTGTCGAGAAACTCGTAGAACTGGATGTAAATGCGATCCCCGTCAATCGTGGCGGGATCGTCTTCGTCGAACGGGCGGATCCTGCCGGCACTTGGATCAAAGCCGAGGCTCTGCCCGGTGGCAGGGCCGTCGGCATGCGTGGCAACGGCCTGCATTCGACCGCCGTGCGCAACCGGCAGCTGACGGACTTTCCAGCCACCGTAGCGCGTGACCAGTTCGTCACGAAGTCGGCCCGAGCCGGAAAGTTGGGAGTTATTGTCAAAAATCGTTGGATCCGCCGCATCCCAATCTTCATTCGTCACACGACTGAGTTGGCCCGTTGCCGCATCCACTTCGATAATCGCCCCGGAGCGGAAGAACTCGGTCTCATCCTCGACACGTAACTCCGGGAGGCCAGAACGATCGACCCCTGCTCGCTCCAGCCCGCCGGCGGCCTCAATTTCTCGTCTGACCCGCGCTCTTGCCGCATCCCGCAGTCCTCCGGGGGTATCAGGGAACACATCAACGAGACTCCTGAGCAGGTAGCGATCACCGCCGAGTGCGCTCCGTCTCATCGCAAGTCCTGTTGCGGAGATTGCGATCGTCAAGTAATTGGCACGACCGAACTCCTGCTCCTGAGAAATCCTGATGCGCTGGACATGCAGCGGGAGGCAAAAAGGAACGCCGTTTGATCCGGCAGACCTCCAGGCGGACACGGACAGAACAATGATTATCGACATAACGAACACCGCGGCGGCAAGACTGATGGCCCTGTGTGTTGACATTATTGCTGCCCACTCGACTGGCGCCAACTGCGCTTATTCGGCACCTGTGATGCGAACATGTCGTGCATAAACTTCAGCGGGATGAATCGGTGATCTTCCATAAAGGCCATATTCGCCTTCCACTGTAACTCCTCGGTCACTCTTTCCGCCAACTTCCCAATTGCAGTTGAGTGGTTCGCACCTTCAACAGCGAAATGTACGCTAGGGAAACGATAGCGTCCTCGGATGGCTTCACCATATATCAACTGGCCGTAGCCTGCGGTATCGGCTGCACTCGCACGGGTCACTACAACATCGTTGTCCTGAAAATTGTCGCTACTATTAAACGTAACGGAGAACACTTCGTTTTCGTTGTATGGATCTCCCGGATCGACTCGAACTGGAGTAGCTGAGGGCGATGTCGCAAGGCTTCTAACTTGCCCCGTAGCTAGGTAAGTGAGTCTAATCAGATCAAAAACTCCTGTTACTGGAGAGCCAGCCCATCGTGAAAGCGAACTCGAAAGGTACATCCTTATCGCTTGTCTCTTGAAAAATCCAATATCGGCCATTCCGACCGCCTCGGCCTCACTTAGATCACGGTCGCCATTCAGATCCGCGTTTGTCCATTGGTGTCCAAAGAGGACCCGTCTTCCAGCCAGATCAAGAAGAGCGGGGATGTTTTTCGGGTGAACTTCGCTCATATAGTTGAGACGAAGCGACCCATAGCCCTCGCCGCCTGTAGCATTGAGAAACACGAAGGAGATCAATCTCCCAAGCTTAACCGCTCTCAGTTGACGCTCCCTAGAGGCGTCGTCGCCGCCAGACGGACCGCCGAGAATAACTGGCTGGAACCTATCCAGTGACGTCAATGTTGGCCGCTTGAGAGCCATCCAGGGCCTCATCAATTCAGCGATTGGCGAGCCTAGATGCGGTGTATTGATCGTGTAAAGCGAGTATATTCGAGTATCCGTCGCGAGGCCCTTGGTTTCTGCAAGCATGAGACGCGCGTCAAGTCCACCCTTGCTGTGCGCAACAAGATGGACAGACTTCCATCCAAGGGATCTCGCAATGAGCGGAATATAACTTTGTAGTCGAACCGCGTCCTGCTCGACGGAGTTTCCGTCCTCCGGTTGGTGGATGGAGTTATCGAAGAGGTATCCATAGTCCTTGAGCGGCTTAACATATTCACTGTTCGCCCATGTGCCAGCGGGGCTGCCAAGAATCCCGTGAACCAGCACCTGAGGTGATGGTCCGATCACCCCCATGTCGGCGTCAACGAGCGTCATACATCCGCTGCACATGATAGAGTTGCCTGGGAAACTGTACTTCACCGTGTTGACCGTCAACTCCGGAAGCGAGGCTTCGCCGCCTCCGCCGGTATCTTGGATTAAGCGAAGAGCGCCTCGACTGGTAGCGGTCTTCATCTGCCACATGCTCGCGCGATAGATGAACAAATAATGCCCCTCTTGGGGCAGGGCGATAGGATCGTAAGCTGGTATCCTCTCTTCGTGACCGTTGATCGAAACGCGCGGAGCGAGATAATGAGGATACGATCGCTCCGCAATATATCTCAGACAGGCCTGATCGGTGTTGCCGTCAGAGCCAAGTCGAAACACCAGCGCAACATAGAGCCGGTAAGGCCACTCCTTGGCTACTCTGTCTTCGTCCACCCTACGGCCAGCACTAAGAGGATCATAACTATAAATGTACGGGATTGGCGGACGTCCATCGACGAGATCTTCCGGCGCGCAGAACTGAAAATTACCACCCACGAACATTCGCGTGTTGAATGTGGCCGTTCCCCCGAGCGTCTCGCCGGGCTGCGCGTCACAGATCCCCTCCTCTGTCTCCGGCCGCTGCCACCGGGTGCCGCGTTCGTCGCCGCCGCCTCCCGATCCGGACCCGCCGCCGCCTCCCCCGCCCGCGCCACCGCCGCCACCCGCACCACCCGCGCCGTCCCCAATCCCGCCATAATAGGCCCATATACAGAACGAACCCGGCGGCTGAGGACCTAGGCGAGTGCAGGGGTTGTCGAGGTCGTTGTAGTTGTGCGGTTGCGCGCTCGATGGTGCCACGCTCAAGCCCATCACCATCGAAAGCGCGAGAGCTGCGAAGCGCCACTTCCGCTCGTTCGATCCCAATCCGATACCGCTTGACTTCATGGTTTGCTCCCGATTCCGACGCCCGAATACCCAACTGTCCACTGTGCCCTACCCGACGGCGGGCTCTACAAACGCAGAACACGATACACGGTTGTCCTCACCACCACAGCATAGCGGGGATCACTTGTGCTACCACTTCTTTCGGATGAACAATTCATTCAGACTGGCTGTTCGGACGGGGGGGCGTGGCGACGAGCCGGTGCCACGATCCCCCACCGGTCTCACTGCCGGTGACCGGCGAGCAGCCGCGGGCGAGGGGCGGAGATGTTTGGTTTGTGTGCGGTTTTTGGCTCGCGCGGAGGCCTTCGGAGGGCGTGACGAGCCGTTCGTCATGCGTGACGAGGAGCTCGTCACGCGTGCAAAGGAGTTCGTCACGCGTGACGAGGAGTTCGTCACGCGTGCAAAGGAGCTCGTCATGCGTGACGAGGAGCTCGTCACGCGTGCAAAGGAGCTCGTCACGCGTGACGAGGACCTCGTCACGCGTGCAAAATGATTTTGCGCGCGCTCCGCGAAGGGCGGATGGGGGTCGGATCGACGCGGGAACGACGCTGGATCGGTGAAAAGTCGTGCGCGATGGTCGATGTTCGGTGTATGTGCGACAAGGGGCGAGAACTCGGAGGGGAGTTCTCAGATACGGGAGAGGGGGTGGGTGGCGGGGGTGCCCCCTCCGGCTCGCGGACTCGCCACCTCCCCCGGTAGGAACCGGGGGAGGAACTTGAGGCGGGGGCGGATCTGTTGGACTCTGCCACTGTGCCACTGTGCTCTGCCGCCCCCTCCGCCGCGAAGACGCGGCACCTCCCCCGGTAGGAACCGGGGGAGGATCTGGAGGCAAGGAAGGAGCGGAGAGTCGGCACGGAGTGCCGACCTACCCGAGGGCCGACGGCCGAGGGCCGATGGCCAATGGCCGATGGCCAATCTGAGCCGCTTGGGCTCACGTCTGCAGGACGCCGGTTTTGAATGACGGGGAGTAGTCCCAGTTGACGGTCGCGGCGAGGGCGGCGATGAGTTCGGCGCGGGTGTCTTCGGGGGCGATGAGGCGGTCGACCCAGCCGCGGGCGGCGGCGTGGCGGATGTCGGCCTGCTGGGTGTAGGAGGCGTGGATGGCGGCGTAGATCTGCGCGTGCGTGTCGCGGTCGATGGTTTCGCCCTTGCGCTTGCGGCTGGCTTCTTCGATGGTCGTCAGCACGCCGGTGGCCTGGTTGGCGCCCATGACGGCGCACTTGGCGTTGGGCCATGCGAGGCTGAGGAACGGGTCGAAGGCGCGGCCGCACATGGCGTAGTTGCCCGCGCCGTAGGACGCGCCGGTGATCAGGACGATCTTGGGCACGATGGAGTTGGCCATGGCGTTGACCATCTTCGCGCCGGCGCGGATGATGCCGCCCTGCTCGCTCTCGCGGCCGACCATGAAGCCGGTGGTGTCGTGGATGAAGATGATGGGGACCTTGCGCTGGTTGCAGTCCATGATGAAGCGGGCGGCCTTGTCGGCGCTGTCGTCGTAGATCACGCCGCCCATCTGGACCTGGCCCTTGCCGGACTTGGAGATTTTCTTCTGGTTGGCGACGATGCCGCAGGCCATGCCGCCGACGCGGGCGTAGCCGCAGACGATGGATTGGCCGTAGTCGGCCTTGTACTCGTCAAAGTCGGCGGACGTGGCCTTGTCGGCGTTGGCGTCGATGAAGCAGGCGATGAGATCGCGGATGTCGTACTGCGTGCCGGGCTTGTCGGTGAAGACGGCGTACGCGTCGCTCGCGGGGCGGGCGGGACCACAAGCGGGGCCGAAAGCGGGGCCAGTCGCGGGGCCAGTCGCGGGGCCAGTCGCGGGGCCGGCGGCTGCGGCGTGCATCGTCGGCTGGTACTTGCTCATCAGCGAGCGCAGGCGGGTGATCGCCGCGACGTCGTCCTTCTCCTTGAAGTCGATGGTGCCGGAGATGCTCGCGTGCATGGTCGCGCCGCCGAGTTCTTCATCGGTAACTTCCTGGCCGATCGCGGCCTTGACCAGCGCCGGGCCGGCCAGGTACAGGCCTGAGCCCTCGGTCATGATGAGCGTGTCGCAGAGCACGGGCAGGTATCCGCCGCCGGCGACGCAGAAGCCCATGATCGCGGCGATCTGCGGGATGCCCATGGCGGAGATCACGGCGTTGTTGCGGAAGATGCGGCCGAAGTCGTCGGTGTCGGGGAAGACATCCTCCTGCAGCGGCAGGAAGACGCCGGCGGAGTCGACGAGGTAGATCAGCGGCAGGCGGGCCATCATCGCGACCTGCTGAGCGCGGATGATCTTCTTGCAGGTCATGGGGAAGAACGCGCCGGCCTTCACGGTCGCGTCGTTGGCGATGATCACGCATTGGCGTTCCTGGACCGAGCCGATGCCCGTGACAACGCCCGCGGCCGGTGCGCCGCCGAATTCGGTGTACATGCCGAAGGCGGACCAGAGGCCCAGTTCCACGAAGCGCTCGGGCCCGCCGGAGGGGAGCACGCCGCGGAGGGCGAAGGGGTCGGTGGGTGCCGCGTCGGAGGCGGAGGTGGGGGCGGGATCCAGGAGCAGTTCGAGGCGTTGGCGTGCGGTCAGGCGGCCCTTTTCGTGCTGGCGGGCGATCGCGGCCTTGCCGCCGCCGGCGCGGATGAGTTGCTCATCCAGGCGGTAGAGGTCGACCAGGTGGCGGAGGTCGGCGGGGGGTGAGGGGGGTGAGGGGGGTGAGGCGGCGGAAGTTGCGGTGGCGGCGGCCTTGGCGGGGTGCTTTTCGGGGCTCATAGGCGGAGCGTAGCGGGAAGGTCTTTGCGCGGTGTGAGGGCCGCGGCGGATCAGGCCAAGGTTCGCGGACGTGCGGGGCCCGAGGGTCACCCCCCTGCCCGGGCGGTTGTGATTGCACCCTACGTGATGTCATACGGATCACCTCTCCAAGTCGTGCGTGATGTAGTCGCAGGCACAGACGGAGCGGAGCAGTTCGGGGGTGAGCTGCTGCCAAGCCTCGGCGCCGGCGTCCAGCAGGTGTTGGTAGTCGTCGAAGAC
>Ga0209985_10000092_pt1 | contig 97223 bp, 102 predicted proteins | sample NOAtaG_FD_187305 | JGI IMG/M metagenome (GOLD analysis project Ga0209985, IMG submission 187305) | Freshwater lake microbial communities from Lake Erie, under a cyanobacterial bloom - NOAA_Erie_Diel6S_1000h metaG (SPAdes) (version 2) | ecosystem: Environmental > Aquatic > Freshwater > Lake ... | reverse complement strand
TTGACTTGATCTCCTTCTCGGTAGGACTCTCGAAGAAGAACAGCGGGGGGGGAATTACGGTTAGGAACTTTTTCTATATACATGGCTATCATTCTAGCAAATGGAGAGAATTCTTGTCCATTAAGAAGTGTTACAAATTACATGGGTACATTAAGAAAAGTTAAGGGGCGTATCCATTGATGGATAAGGGTTTTCGGCTATTATAGTATATATGTATGGGGGAAGTTCAGTAATAACAGAACATCAACCCGCAATCCTAAGCGCATGGCATGATTACTTTGACCCTTGAAACCGAGCCAATTGCCCATCAAGTGACCCTAACCGACGATAAATTAATAATCGACCTAGCCGACGGTCGCAGCATCACCGTTCCGCTAACATGGTACCCTCGTTTACTGCACGCCTCCCCCGCCGAGCGTCAAAATTGGCAACTCTTAGCGGATGGATGTGCTATCGAATGGCTCGATCTAGATGAGCATATTGGTATCGAAGGACTATTAGCTGGTCGGCGCAGTAGCGAGAGTTCACGCTCCCTGAATCGATGGTTAACAACTCGCAGACAAACTGTAACCGAGTAAATGGGGACAATGTTTCTGTTGTGCCACCCCAAATCCTCCATTCTTGCCCTGTAATTTATATCAAAATTTACTTAGAGCTTGCTGAATAAATCTAAAAACCTTGTTGGGTAAGACTTTTAGACTTTTGGGAAATCAAAAAGTACTGGCTATCGGAGTGATCGGGGGTAAAATTAAGGTACTTTTTCCCTGAAAATTAGGTAATTGACCGCCTGAAAATCGGTAAAACCCTACACCCCACACCCCACACCCCACACCCTAGCCCCACCAACAAACTTTTTCAGTAAACCCTATCTATCAAGGGATTTACCATACCTTACCCGAAATAATAGTGAAATTTTGTGACAAAGTGCAGCCAGATACAAGAATCTTTGCTAGATTCCCAGAAGGCTTCGGTGATAAGTCTCCTTAAAGGAAGCTCTTTGCAGTAAGCTAATCTGGCTAACACGCTTTTGGGCGTGATATGGGGGAGGATACAACCATGACTCATGAGATTTTAGGTGAATTTTTATCTTTGCCTGCTGAAGCACAGAGCCAAGTAGTCAGCCTGATCGCTTTTTTGAAACAAAAGTACATATATTCTGAACCTCTGTCTGCATCGTCAAATGTTGATTTAGTTAATGATCCCTTTGTTGGAATGTGGCGCGATCGTCAAGATTTAGATAGTACTACTTGGGTGCGAAATTTACGAGAAAGCGAGTGGTCAAAGACAAATGGCTAGTTCAACTATCGTAGATACCGACATAATCATTGATGTTGGTCGTGGTATTCCTGAAGCAGTCAATTGTCTGCAAAGGCTACAATCAAGTTCCAGATTAGCAATTAGCGTAGTTACACAAATGGAACCAATTGTTGGCTGCACTAACAAGTCAGAGTTACGGACGCTGGAAAAATTCCTTCAACAGTTTGATGTAATCAGAATTGACCAACCTATTTCAGACAAAGCGGTTGACTTACTTCGCTTGTATCGGCTAAGTCACGGTTTGCTGATTGCCGATGGCTTGATTGCAGGTACAGCAATAATATGGAATTACCCTTTTATCACCAAGAATCAACGAGACTACCGATTTATTCAAAATTTAAATGTATTACCCTACCCTTAGCGAAAAGCCTAACTAGACCGTTATGCCGCAAGTCCTCGGTGGAGGGTGTAAACAGCCGATCTTGTAGGGTGCGTTCCTTAATGTGGCTCCTACTGGTCCAGCGATCGATTTTTGGGGAACGCACCATGCACATTGATTGCATCTTTGATACCAAATCCTGTTATAATAAAACGAGATATAGGGTGCGTCCCATGCAGCCTTTACCTTTTTGAAAACACTTTCAATGATGTAGCTATGGACTGGGAAACTCGAATTACACTAAATCCCGATATTTTGGTGGGAAAACCTATCATTAAAGGAACAAGGATTGCGGTTGAATTTATCATCGATCTTCTCGCCCAAGGTTGGAGTATTGATGAAATTCTGCGAAACTACCCAGGTATTACAGTAGAAGATATTCAAGCTTGTCTTAGCTATGCTAGTGTAATGCTCAAGTCTGAGAAAGTCTATGCTATTCCTGCTTAACTGATGCGTTTTCTAGCGAACGAAAATTTCCCCCTTGATGCGGTTGAAGCCCTAGGACAAAATGGCCATGATGTCCTGTGGATTAGGGTGGAATCCCCCGGAATCTCGGACTGGGAAGTTTTAAGTCGCGCCCAAGCAGAAAATCGTATTCTCTTGACATTTGATAAAGATTTTGGAGAACTCGCCTTTCGTTCAAGGTTGCCGGCCAGTGTTGGTATTATTTTGTTTAGAATAAGAGTACCTTCTGCATCTGTAGTCGCTGAGAAAGTTGCCAAGGTTATCTCATTGCGGGATGACTGGTATGGACACTTTACAGTTATTGAAGAAGACAAAATTAGAATGAGAGACTTAACGGTGAGATCGCCGATCTTGTAGGGTACGTTCCCTAATATGGCTCCTACTGCTCCACCGATCGATTTTGGGGAACGCACCATGCACATTGATTGAAACTGTGGGTTTAAGTGCGATGCCGAAGGCACTGCGTAGCAGTACACCAATCTTATAGAGACTTAGTAGGATGGGCATTAGCTCATCCTACAGACCTGTGAGATATTATAGAGGGGTCTCCAGAAGTCAAATCGTAATCAGGAGTTAGTATATGCAAGCAATCCTTTTAAGCCGTGAAGAAGTTGCTCAACGTGCAGAGAAACTGTACGAAAGCAGAATCCGCCAAGAGGTGGAAGTTGAAGAAAACATTGGCAAGATGGTTATCATTGACATTGAAACAGGTGACTACAAAGTTGATGAAAATGGCTTACACGCTGCTGACTTATTGAGCGAGAAACACCCCCATGCTCGGCTCTTTGGGATCAAAATTGGCTACAACGTTGCTGCCGCTTTTGGTGGGGGTGTTATGGAGCGTGTAGTTAAGTGATTTCAGGTATTGTGGCTAATGGACACCCGATCATCACTATCCCATTTCGGATTCCAAATCGCGCTGACTTTCCGATTGAGTTTGTAGTAGATACAGGATTTACAGATGAGCTTTGTTTACCACCCGAAGCAGTAGCATTACTGAATCTTCCTTTCAGGTACGATATGCGTGCGAATTTAGCAGACAACAGCCAAGTAATGCTGCCTCTTCACAAAGCAATTATTATCTGGAATGGTGAGGAGCGAGAAACTCGTGTATTTGCCACAGGGCGGCGACCCCTGGTTGGAACTGCTTTATTAGATAGCCATGAACTTGTGATTCAGTTTACGGAAGGTGGGTTGGTAACGATTGATGATTTGTAGTGCGATGCCGAAGGCACTGCGTAGCAGCACGCCGATCTTGTAAGCTGCGTTCCCTGATGTGGCTCTTACTGCTCCAGCGATCGATTTTTGGGGAACGCACCATGCACATTGATTGAAACTGTGGGTTTAAGTGCGATGCTGATCTTGTAGCTTGGGTTGACGGTTGTTACCCAACTCCCTCAAAACCAAGATTAAATGCAGTAGGATAGACGTGGGATAGATTTTCTAGATTGCCGTGAGCGAAACCGTCTATATTGAAACCAGTATTTTGGGTCATCTAACCGCAAGACCAACAGAAAACCTGATTCTTGCCGCTAACATTAAGATTACACAAGACTGGTGGGATGAGTATAGTAGTTCATTGGTTCTGTATGTTTCGGAAATTGTTGAAGATGAAGCATCGAGAGGAGATTCAAAAATTGCTACTCAAAGACAGAACTTGTTACAGTCCTTGATTTTTCTCGATCTAACCGAAGAAGCGATCGCTCTAGCACAAGAATTCCTACAACAAAGCAACCTACCCCCCAAAGCGTCTAATGATGCCTTACACATGGCACTAGCAACCGTTTATGGCTTAGACTATCTACTAACATGGAATTGTAAGCACATGGCAAACGCTCAAATTCAAAGAAAGCTATCTCAAATTAGTCTTGAGCTTGGATACAGGCTGCCATTTGTTTGTACCCCTTACGAGTTCATAGGATTTAAGCTTCGAGGAGAATAACTATGTATAAAGATGAAATTGTCGAAGAAATTCATAAATATAGAGAAGAATACGCAAAATCTTTTAATTATGATCTCAAGGCAATATTTGACGATCTTAGAGAAAAGCAAATTGCCAGTGGACGTAAAGTTATTAAGCTCCCGATCAAGCGACAGTATAACAAATCACTGCACCCGACCGAGAGTGCGATCGTCTTCAGGCACTGAAAGCCGTAGGGTACGTTCCCTAATGTGACTCCTACTGCTCCACCGATCGATTTTTGCGGAACGCACCATGCACATTGATTGAAGCTGTGGGTTAAAGTGCGATGCCGCTCTGGTGGGCCCAGTTGAGGAATGTTAGCGTTGGTTAAAATAGAGGGGCAATCCTGTAGGCTAGACTGTAAGCAGCTAACTAAATCACCCCTAATTCTTGTGATAGAGATTTCCCCATGCTCCAAGCCTTGAAAGCGATTTATCATAGTGGTACGTTCATCCTTCAAACAGCTTACGATTTACCTGAAGGCACTGAGGTGGAGCTTTTTGTCAAATCACCTCAAATTATTCCCCCAAAGATTACCGATATTGCGGCTAGGCAGAATTTTTTAAGGCTGCTTGTTGAGCGAATGCAACAAAACCCCATTCCCTCTGATGCTCCCCAGTTTACGAGAGATATGTTGCATGAACGCCGTTGACACAAATGTTTTAATTTACGTCAATGATTCGCGTGATCCCGGTAAGCAGACAATCGCAGCTTCTCTAGTAGCTAATCTGACAGAGGGAGTTTTAATTTGGCAGGTTGCCTGCGAATATTTAGCGGCAAGCCGCAAACTTGAGCCATTTGGGTATTCAGACATTGATGGGCTGAAAATTGTCAATCCTTTCAAGAGTCCCTAAACCTGCCGCCGCTCAACTTAACCGTTCCCATACCCTGCTCCCACCAAAAACTTTTTCCCTATGAGGGCAAAGATTCGCCAATAGACTGGACAAGAACCTCTAGATGGGCGCGGCTATGGGTGGCCATGGCAGTAAACCGCAGACGACTGGTGGGAACGGTAGGAGGACGAATTGCGGGGGCAAAAATGCCTTTTTCTAGCAGTTTTTGCGATAATTCTAGGGCTTGACCCGGATTGGCTACCGGTAAACATAAAATCGCCGCTTCCGAAGGCAATATATTAAAATTATTTAAGTTACTCTTGACAAAATTAATATTTTGGTGTAGGCGTTGGCGACGTTCCGGTTCCAGATGAATAATCTCTAGAGCCATTCTAGCGGCGGCGGTGTCGGCGGGGGATAAACCGGTAGTATAAATCCAAGTAGCGGCGCGATTGCGGATAAAATCGATAATTTTGGCGTTTCCGGTCACATATCCCCCTAAACTGCCCAAAGCTTTACTCAGGGTTCCCATCTGAATTAATTCCCGTCCCTGACAACCACAATATTCCACGCAACCTGTGCCATTTTCCCCCATAACCCCGGTAGCGTGGGCCTCATCCACCAAAACCATGCAATTATAAATCTCGGCTAGAGCGAGAATTCCCGCCAGGGGACAGATATCCCCATCCATACTAAACACTGTATCAGTGAGCAGTAAACAATGACGATAGTGATGACGGTGGGCTAATAGCTGATTTTCTAAATCTTCGAGACTATTGTGCCGGTATTCTTTCACCGTGGCACCGCTTAACTTGGCTCCATTTTTGAGGCTAGAGTGATTGTATTGATCGCCTAAAATCAGGTCTTTCTGCCCCACTAAACAGGTAATTGTCCCCAAATTGGCTAAATATCCCGAACTAAAAACGATCGCGTCTTCGCTATTTTTAAAAGATGCGATCGCTAATTCTAAGTCTCGATGAAGATCTCGGTGTCCACTTAATAGACGCGAACCGGTGCTTCCAGTTCCATAGCGTTGTGTGGCTGCTATGGCTGCCGCGATCATTCTTTCATCGGCTGCTAATCCCAGATAATCATTACTGGCAAAATTAATCAGCGATCGACCCTCTAATTCTATAACGGCTCCGCCCTGGCCTTGAATGGTTTTAACCCTTCGATACCAATTGGCCCGATGGAGGGTTTTTAAGCTATCCTCGATCCAAGAATAAGGATGATTCATAGGCGATTTGTCAATACATAGTCAGATTGTTGCCGAAAAAGGCTCTTTTAAGGGTTAATAGTTTCGTAAAAACGACAATCTTGACAGGGACCAGAGGGGTTAATCGCACAGCGTAACAGTTCGGATCTGGCGTTAAAACGACAACTAGCATCCCCCATCACCCAACGTCCTTCAATCAAACTTTTTTCGTTAGGAGTGGGAGCAGTTTGTACATAAAGGGAAATTTTGCGTAAACAATAGCCACCAATCTTGTATTGATACTGGTGGTGACGTTCCAAAACCGCATAGGTTTGTCCTTTTAAGGCCAAATAATTACCCGGTTGTGGCATCCAATCCAATTGGATCTCTCCCAAACTTTGCCGTGGATGGGTTAGAATAACCTCCGTTAGTAATGAATCTTGCTCCATGATTATCCCTGTATTCTGGGCTACCTTTGCTCAATGGTAGCCTAGATCTCTGGCTCTCTTATTCTTTGTGTGATAAGTTTAACTTATATAATAGCGATCAATCTTTGTGTCCTTTGTGTCTCTGTGGTTCGTTCCACTCACTCTAGAATTGCCAATTTCCCGATTAGAGTAGAAGATAAACAGCAGGATTTTTCCGAGAATTTAGTTTATGGTTTACCCCATCCCGCCTGAAGATAATCTACCGCAAAAATTTCCGAAAATTCCCTTAGATCGTCGGGCCTATGCTTTCCTGATCGACTTTGCCTCGATCTGGTTTTTAAGCTCCTTTGCTAATAGTGCGCCTGTACTGCAATTCTTCCTTTTTCTGCTGATCTGGTGGTGTTTGCGGGTGTTATTGGTAGCGCAGAATCAGGGTCAGAGTTTAGGACGTTGGGCCTTGGATATGAAGGTCATCGATCTGCGACTTCAGCGTTTACCCGGAATTTTGGAGTTAAGCAAACGAGAGGCGATCGCTGGTGGCGGGGCAGCTTTAATGATGGTAGGGTTAAATACTTTTTTTGGCAATCCTTTAAGTTTGATTTTATTATCTTCGCCCCTTTTCGCCGATTGTGGTATGGCGATCGGTGATGAGCAATTGAACCGAGCTTTCCACGATCGCATCGGTGGCACGATTGTTATTCCCACCCGTCGGGGTTTTTCTCTCGATCTACGTTTAAGAAGGCTTTGGTATCAAGTTAAGGGCAGAATGAGAAGATAAATACCGGTTATTCAGGAGACAGGAGACGGGAGACAGGAGATTGCTTTTATTTATTCTCCCCACCCCCCAATTCATAATTCATAATTCATAATTCATAATTCATAATTCCCACTTCCCCACACCCCAACATCTAACTGATCACTGAAAAAGGCGGGATCGGCCGGGATCGAACCGGCGGCCTAGTGCTTAGGAGGCACTCGCTCTATCCAACTGAGCTACGACCCCAATTTTTTCCCTAACCATGATAAGCCATCCATGGCTAAATTGCTGATTGCCATGGATTATTTAAGGGTTTTTTGGGGGGGTAATCTCGACTAATCCAGCAGAAAACGCCTCGATACCCACTCCCTTTTTTGTTTTATGGCCGCAACCTTGGCAGTATGTTAATTTTATTTGCCCTTGAGGGCTTTTTGAAAATTCTTGCGGTAGGCGGGATTAACAGCCAACAGAAGCGGCCAGAACAGTGTTAGAGCTAAACGATTGGGTAAACTGGAACTAAAGTTAGTGCTTCTGTATCCATTCCAGAATTTCCAACCACCGACACCGTAAACAATTATTAAGAGAAAAACAACCAGTCTCATGTCATCTCATCCTTGGATTTAGACAATTCACATCTCCCATTGTAAGCTTGGGTTTTGCCGGCTTGGGAAAAGAAAATATTGTCCTGAATCGGGGGGACGGTGTTAGAATGCCGGTTAGGAACTAGCTCGATCGAGATAGGAAAACTAAAGCCATAATTTGCAAAAAATATTTAAAAACGGCGAAAAGATAGCCTTGGGAGGAAGTTATGCGAGCGGTACTAATGGCAGGTGGTTCGGGGACAAGATTACGTCCGCTTACTTGTGATCTTCCCAAACCGATGGTCCCGATTCTCAACCGTCCGATCGCCGAACATATTATTAATTTACTGCGAAAGCATGACATTACTGAAATTATCACCACCCTGCACTATCTCCCCGATGTCATGCGCGACTACTTTCAAGACGGCAGCGACTTTGGGGTAAAAATCACCTACGCTGTGGAGGAGGATCAACCCCTAGGCACCGCAGGATGTGTGAAAAATATTGCCGAATGGTTAGATGATACCTTTCTGGTGATTAGTGGCGATAGTATCACCGATTTTGACCTGCAAAAAGCGATCGCATTCCATAAAAGCAAAAACTCGAAAGCAACCCTCGTCCTGACGCGCGTTCCCAATCCGATCGAATTTGGGGTAGTGATTACCGACAAAGAAGGCAGAATTCGCCGTTTTATCGAAAAACCATCCACCAGCGAGATTTTTTCCGATACTGTCAACACCGGAACCTATATTCTTGAACCAGAAGTCCTCGATTATCTCCCTTACAAAGAAGAAGCCGACTTTTCTAAAGATTTGTTTCCGCTGCTGCTGCAAAGGGGCGAACCTATGTATGGTTATGTGGCCGATGGTTATTGGTGCGATGTCGGTCATCTGGAGGCCTACCGAGAAGCACAATACGACGCTTTATCCGGCAAAGTTAACCTAGAATTTCCCTATCGAGAAAAATCCCCCGGGGTGTGGGTCGGTACTAATACTTATATCGATCCTAGCGCCCAGATTGAGGCCCCGGCCATGATCGGCAATCATTGCCGCATTGGTGCAAATGTTCTGATCGAGAGGGGTTCGGTTATCGGCGATAATGTCACCATCGGTGCCGGTTCCGATCTGAAACGTCCCATCCTCTGGAATGGTGTGGTGATCGGGGATGAGGTCAATTTAGCCGCTTGTACGATCGCTAGGGGAACCAGAATCGATCGACGGGCCCAGGTACACGAAGGTGCGGTGATCGGACAATTATCGATCGTGGGAGAAGAAGCGCAGATCAATTCCGGGGTCAGAGTCTGGCCGAGTAAACAGATCGAATCGGGAGCCATCCTCAATATTAACCTGATTTGGGGAAATACTGCCCATAAAAACCTCTTTGGTCAACGAGGAGTATCGGGCCTCGCTAACATCGATATCACGCCCGAATTCGCCGTTAAATTGGGGGCAGCCTACGGTTCCATCCTCAAACCGGGGTCAACGGTAATCGTCTCCCGGGATCAACGTAGTGTCTCGCGCATGGTCAGTCGATCGCTGATTGCCGGTTTAATGTCCGTGGGGGTGAATATCCAAAACCTACAAGCGAATGCTTTACCGATTTCGCGGACTTTAGTGGCTAAATTAAACGTAGTCGGTGGCATTCACGTTCGTATTCATCCCGATCGCCCGGATTTTCTCTTAATCGAGTTTTTAGACGAAAAAGGGATTAATGTTTCCAAAGCGAGGGAAAAGAAAATCGAAGGGGCCTATTTCAAAGAAGATCTGCGACGGGTGGGAATGCAGGAAATCGGCAGTATGTCCTATCCGGCTGATATTCTCGATAATTACCGCAAAACCTTTGAAACTCAGCTAAATGTGGAGGCTATTCGCAATAGTGCTTCCAAAATCGTCATTGATTACGCCTACGGAGTCTCGGGAGCAATTTTACCAGAATTACTGGCTAAATTTGGCTGTGATGCCGTGGTTCTCAATGCCAGTTTACGTCAGAATGCCCTTTCCATGCAGGAAAGAGAGTTACTGATCCATCAATTGGGCCATGTGGTGGAGGCCCTGAAAGCGAACTTAGGGGTACAGGTTTCGGCCAACGGGGAACAATTAGTCCTCGTCGATGAGAGTGGTTTATCGATTCGCGGGGAACAATTAACTGCTCTAATGGTGAATACAATTCTGACCGCCCATCCTCGCGGTACAGTGGTAGTGCCGGTTCATGCTTCTAGTGCCGTGGAACAGATCGCGCGTCGTCACGATGGCCGGGTGGTGCGGACAAAAGCCAGTCCTAGCGCTTTAATGGAAGGATGTCAAACTAATCCTAATGTGGTTTTGGGAGGATATGGGCAAACTGGCTTTATTTTTCCGCAATTACATCCCGGTTTCGATGCCATGTTCAGCGTGGCGAAACTTTTGGAGATGTTAACCATTCAGGAACGTTCTCTAGCTCAGGTGCGGGCCGAGTTACCGCGCATTTACAATAAGAATACGGCGGTGCGTTGTCCTTGGAAAGTAAAGGGATCCTTGATGCGCTATCTGGTGGAGACTCACGCTACCGATAATCTAGAGTTGATCGATGGGGTGAAGGTGATTAATCCCCTTAATGATGACTGGGTGTTGATTTTACCCGATGCTGGAGAACCTTTAGTGCATATCTATGCTAACAGTGAGCAGCGGGAATGGGTCGATCGGACAATTAAAGAATATCGTCATCGTGTGCAGTATTTCGTCGAACATTACCAGGGCGAAATAGTGATGATTTAAGAGTTTTCTGCCCTATTAGCCCCGAAACTTGACTATGATGACTTTTTTGACCTAAAAGGTGGCGTAGCCCTGTAGATGCTCATTTTTCCCGCAAAAGCAAGGCGATTCGATCGGCCGCTGCCTCACCGGTGCGGATCGCTCCCTCAAAAAATCCCGGCCAGCGATCGGCCATTTCTGTGCCGGCCCAGTGAATCGGTCCGACGGGAGTAAAAAGAGCCTCGCCGAAACTTGTCCAGACTCCGGGGGGCATAAAAGCGGAATATGCGCCACCAGTCCAGGGATCCCCGGGCCAATCCACCTCATCGTAACTGATCGGGAAAAGTGCCTCTTGACCGAAATAAATAGCTAAATCCGAGAGAACGGCGGCACGACGCGCTGGGCCACTCATGGAGCGCCAACGGTTATAGCGATCGCCAACCACAAAGGTGGCGATTACCCCGACACCGGTTTCGGGATCGGAACTATCAGCACAGAGTTCCAACCATTGACAATTCCCTTGAGCAACTCCCGCTAGTCCCTGTTTTCGCCAGAAAGGTTGCTCATAGGAAATGAGGATTTTAGCGCAGCATCCCATCGGTACTCGTTGGGTTAGTTGTTCTCGCTGGGGTGGTAGCGGGGGATGATAAATAATGCGGCCGGCAAGATGGGGTGGCATGGCAATGATGGCAAATTTGGCGGTAAAAGTATTCTGGCTGGTTTCTACGGTCACGCCGGCCGAGTCATAATTAAGGCGAAAAACCGGTTCCCCCAGTCGAATTCGCTCTCCTAATTCCGCCGCGATCTTGTCGGGAATTTGTCCGGCTCCGCCATGGATCAGTTCGGCTTCTGGATGTTCGGCCTGAGGGGCGCAATTTTGTCCCCAAAGAACGTGCAGCAGTGAGACTTGGTTGGGTTCGGCTGGTCCGAGAAACCCCACTGCACGGGCCATATAAGCAAAATACCATTGACCAAAATCTGTGCTGGTGTTTTCTTCAATCCACTGGGCAAAAGTTTTACTGTCTAGTTTTTTGGTGTGATCGTTGCTTTGGGGATAACCTGAAGGTAGGGTTTTGGCTAGTTCTTGAAAACGCGCCCATGCTGACATCGCATCTTGCCATTCTGCCGCGCCGATATCGGGTACTTCTCCCTCGTGGAAACCTTGAAAAAAACCATTGAATTCATAGCGTTTGTTGTTGAACACTAGGACGGTTTTTCCCTGATTGGGAGAGGGAAAACGACGTATTTTATACTCATCAAGGAGGGCTAAAAAACGCTCTTGGGTTGGACCGACCCACTGACCACCTCGATCGATCCACTGTCCGGAGGGGAGATATTGTCCAGACATTCTGCCACCGTAACGATTTCGCGCTTCGATTACCAGAACTTGATGACCTTGCCTCTGGAGATTCCGCGCGGCGATTAATCCTGCTAATCCCGCCCCGATCACGATACACTCATAGTTAGTCAATTGGAGATTGGTCATGATTTTAGCCCCACAGAATACCTGATAATTAACAATTATTATTCTCCCCGATTTTTGCCTTAGTTTCTCTATCCATTGGCTCTTTTGATTAAATTATCTGCTGCTATCAATGTTTGATCTTCTTAGCGATCGCTTAAGCCAACACCTAGAACAAATTGTCCGAGAAAGAAACCCTTTTTTCTCTAGTCAAGGACATTTTTATGTGCGAGAATACCTGCGGCAAGAGTTAGGCAATTGGGGAAAGGTTGAATCACATTTTTTCCCTTTTCGGGGAAAAGTTTACGAAAATTTAATCTTGGATTTGCCTAACAACAGTCAAAAACCTCCGATTTTAATTGGCGCTCATTATGACACGGTGCCGGGGTCGCCAGGGGCCGACGATAACGCCACGGGATTAGCGGTATTATTAGAATTAGCGAGGTTTTTTGGGGAGAATCAGGCTAATTATCCAATTCGTTTAATTGCCTTCGATCTGGAAGAATACGGATTACTGGGGAGCATTGCCTACGCAGAAAAATTAAAACAAACTAAGCAGGATTTAAGGTTAATGTTATCCTTAGAAATGCTCGGTTACTGTGATAAAAATCCCCATTCTCAAAAATATCCGGCTTTTCTAGAACATTTTTACCCCAACACCGGGGATTTTATCGCTTTGATTGGCAATCTCAAAACCCGCAAGGATTTAAATTTTCTCAGTCGAGTCCTGCGGGAAAATCAGACTCCCTGCGAGTGGTTGCCGGTAATTTTTGGAGGTTATATCGTCCCCGATACTCGACGCAGCGATCATTCTCCCTTTTGGAGTCGCGGTTATTCGGCAATTATGGTGACAGATACGGCTAATATGCGTAATCCCTATTATCATAGTTCTCGGGATACAATCGCTACTTTAGACTTAAATTTCCTAACACGAGTGTGTCAAGGTCTCTGTTTTGGATTGCAATCTTTACCGATAAGATAAAAGTTAGCGTTAGCGTAACGCACCAATCCCAGTGAGAAACCCAACATTATTGACGACATTGGTGTGGTTGGGTTTCGCTCAAGCGTCGCTAATATTTGACAGACAAAAGTTATTATTGCTCAACCCAACCTACTGCTTAAGTCACTTGTCTTGGCAAAATTAAAGTCTATCCCGTGTTTTTCCCTATCAATGTTGTTCTTTCGATCATCTCACTCAAACTGGATTTTTTGTACTTCACCGCCGAACAATTTTTAAAAATTCCCTTGGTGTAACGATCTCTGTTTTCCCATAGCGTTGCAGTATAAGCAAATCATTGTCACCAGTAATGAGATAGCGTGCTTCCCCACTGGTTGCCAGATTTAGGAATTTGTTATCGTCTCGATCTCGGCAAATTTCAGTGTGGTCAGTAGGTCTAATCAGCAGCGAAATTTCCAAAATTCTTACTAGCAGTTGTCGGCGCTGCTCCAGTGTAATGTACCTCTCGAACTTTGGGAGAAGAAGTTTTGTGACCAACTCGCATATAGTTGCGGGACTTTGCAGAATAATAAAGTTATTAATCGCGTATTCTACAGCCAAAGCTGGTGTTGTCGTACTGCTTAAGGCGAAGCTTATCAAGACGTTCGTATCGATAACTATGGGTTCACGATTCATCTACTAAAAGCTCTTCCAACTTCTCATCAGTCAATCCCTGACTCTTGGCATAAGCACGAATTTCATTCACCACTTCCATCAAGGCTTGGGTGGTTTCTTCCTGTTCGTTTCCCGTCATCTCATGATTCTCGATGGTGAAATCGACACACGCATGAGCGGACAAACCTAACTGCTCGATCGCTGTGGGGATCTCGCTAATTTTAACGTTTCGGATCGTTGCTTTCATATTTTCAAAGTAGCACAAATACAAACTTAAAACAACCCTCTCATTACTTTTTGCTCGGTTTCCTTCTTAATCTTGAGTGTAGTGGATTGTTTCAGCTAATTTGGTGTATTAGAAAAATGCTATAAATTCTATAATCTAAGACTTTAAGCCGAAATCTATTGCCCTATTTTAGCTGAAACAGTCCAGTAGGGTGCGTTAGGGTTAGCGTAACGCACCAATCCCAGTTAGAAACCCAACATTATTGACGACATTGATGCGGTTGGATTTCGCTCAAGCGTCGCTAATAGTAGTATCCTAACATCGGCAACAGATAAACCTCCGTCAAGCATCTGTAACCATTGCTGGTTTTTTTCTCCGAATCACCCATAATCTTATTTTAACCGTTCAGGGGGCGGTTATCAAGTAGCCATTAGTTTTGTAATGGGGATTTATGTCCCGCTCCAAAAACTTTTCGTCTTAAGGCGAGGTTTTAGACCCGATTTTTTCGATAAAAGCAGACCACGGGGGAATTTTTCACAGCACTAAAGCTCTGGAAGAATTATCACTTTAAGCGGTGACATTTTCTGTTTCTGCTGGTTGAATTTCCGGCATTTCTACTTTAATTAAACTCACTCTAGCACGATAAAGTAGTTTTTCCCCATGACGATAGCCCCGATAACGAACTAGAACGGGTGTACCGATTGCTGCTTGACCATCGATCAATTGATGGATTTGCGGATCATAACTCACATGATCACCGACACTGTCAATTGGTTGCACTCCCCAGCGCTCCAGTAACTGCATAATCGGTTTAACTAGGGAGAGGATTTTGACGGCTGCTAGGTCGGGATTTTTGCGGGCAACGGCCTCGGCCGTGGGCCATTGAACTAACCAAGATTCGATCGCTTCGATGCTTTGACGTTGAAATTCTGCGGCTAATTCTTCTTTTTGCTTGTCTAATTTTTGCTGTAAATTTTGATACTCTTGTTCGAGAATTTTTGATTCCCCTGAACGATCCTCTATCCCCATCGTCGGGATTTGAAAATGAGCGAGGAGATCGCTAACTGGCAGCTGCAGCGCATTAGCTAATTTCACCAAAGATTCAGAGGATAATTTGGCGATTAAACCATGGCGAACTCTCTGCAATTGCCAAGAAGATAGACCCGATAACCGACTCAATTCTTCCAGATTTTTACAGCCAATTTCTGCCATTAACTGCTCTAATTTTTGCCGATGATATTTATATAAGGACTCATTCATGGGACTTCTCAGCTTAAGCGATGTGTTTAGCTAAAACGGATTTAGGAGCGCGACGAACTCGACAGAGAATTGTTTCTTTACCGAGACGCTGATGAGCGGCAAAGCGATGGCAACCGGAAAAACCGTAGTATTGACCATCCACCTCCAAAACATCGATCGGTTCTCGCAATCCCTCCTCAGCGATCGATTGCATCAACTGATTAACTTTTTCGGGATCGGTTTGTCGCGGTAAAGGACGACGAATTTGGGACAGAGGAATGTTTTTAATTTCCATACTGTCTTCACTATAGCACATTTAGGCTAAACTGAAGATAAGTTGACTCGGTTGCTGATGCAGTGGTCTGCCTCGGTGCTGGCAGTTTTCTTGACACAGACAAGATTTTATCAGTCAGTCCTCTCCTTTGCTGACTATGACTATTCCTCCTATCAATGAAAAAATTATCCGGCAAAATAGCACCAATGCTTCCTATCAGCGCGGTCAATATTATTACGATAACGGTGCGGTTATTTCTCTTTGGCAACGGGGGCAAAATCTACAAGCTTTAGTGTATGGTAGTTAGGTTAAAAACTATCGAGTTGCTATCGATTTTAACCAAGATAATCTTGAGAATGTCTCCTGTTCTTGTTCCTAGTATTACGAGGGTTTGTGTAAGCATATTATGGCGGTTTTATTAACCTGTTCTCGTCAACTATAATTAATTATCAAAAAAGCTTCCCTAGAGGAGTTATTGACACCGATCGATGAAAGTAAATTAAGAAAATTGCTTAATCATTTAGTGGCTAAACACCCAGAAATTATCGAGACAATTGATAAATTTTTAGTTCCAGCTACCCCAGTTAATAAAGCGGCAGTGAAGATAACTATTAATCTCAAAGCTTATCGTAATACTGTCCGTAATGAACTGCGGCAATCCCTGCGAGCGATCCAAGAATATTACTACGAAGAAGAGCCAATTTCTAATGAAATTTACGCCCTAGTGGATGAGAACCAAGATTATTATCAAAAGGGAGAACCGGATAACGCCCTCGCTATTTTAGAAGCAATTATTAGCGCCTGTATCGAGGAATGGGATGATTTAGAAGATTACGGTGACATCAATGATGATTTAAGTGCTAGAATCGATCGAGTTTTAACTGCAGCAATTTTAAGTAGGTAGGTATTAAAAACTTTCAGATCCCCCCGCCTATCGGCACCCCCCTTATCAAGGGGGGCAGGGGGGATCAAACCTAAAATCTATTTTTAATTTAATTATAACCAGCTACTTAAGTAGAGAATTTAATCCCCAAGAAAAGCAAGATTTAAGGGAAAAAATCGAGCAATGGCAGCATGAATGGAATGCCGATTTTGAGATGAGTTTAGTGGCCTTACAACAGGGATGAGGCGCTCCAGTTTTAGAGAAGATTTTACGGTGAGAATCGGCTAATTTTTCAGAAATATGGTCAGAGAATATCCGCGATTATGCCCAAAAATTAACTTCTATTCGCTTTACTACCCGTCTTTTTCCTTATCGCGAACTCAGGTTACTGTAGGATTTAAAAAATGGCGATCACTCTTACAGCAAGATTTCCAGTGCCAAAGTGAACCCCGGAACCACATCCTCCCCGCTTAAAATCGCGTTGGCGGGATAACAGGTAATCGTACCATCCTGACGGTAGACGAAAGCCTGTTTATTGTGGCGATCGATCAACCATCCTAACTTCACCCCGTTCTCCCGATACTCCTCCATTTTCCGCTTTAACTTGGATAAACTATCGGTTTTAGAACGGATCTCGATCACGAAATCCGGCGCGAGATCGAGAAATTCATCCTCCCTTTCCTGCCAACCGGACGGTAAACGTTCTCTCGCCACGAAAGCCACATCGGGAGAGCGTACCGCGCTATTGGCCAGTTTAAAACCGCCGCTAGAACTAAATACCTCTCCTAACCCGTTCTGTTCGACCCAGTAGAGCAGGCGAGCGCCGGCTTTCAGTTCTCGATTCGCCGAAATACTTCCGATCGGTGCCATAGTGACTAAGGTTCCATCTGCATTGCGTTCAAAGCGTAATTCCGGGTTCTGACAACTGAGGCGAATTAATTCCGCATCAGTAATCGTCGGGGATTTGCTTACCATATTGCATCAAAAAAAACAAGTATTTTTCACTAAATGATAACAAAGCGATGCCGATTGCCGCGCTTTTTCCTTTTGTACCCGAAAGGAAAAAAAATTGATCGCCCTATCCTGCATATTCTCAAAAAAGCAACCGATGAATTATGTAGAAGCTCAAATCACCCTCACCGAGGCACTACCCATGAAATCCTTTGCCCTTCTCACCACCGTCAGCCTAATCGGCCTCTCCACCCTCGCCACTGTTCACCCCGTTATGGCCCTAGAAAGCCGACAACCAGCCGAAACCCGGATCGCTCAAGCGAACTACAAAGAAGCGATCGCCCACTTTAACCGGGGAATTAACTACATCCAACAGGAAAAATATGATCTCGCCCTCGCTCAATTCACCAGAGCGATCGAACTCGATCCGGACTATACCGAAGCTTACCTCGGTCGGGGCATGATTTACACGATTCGTGAACAATGGCGGCCGGCGTTTCAAGACCTGAACACCGCGATCCGACTAAACCCCCGCGCTGCCTACGCTTACCATTTCCGCGGATACGTCCATCTCGCATTTAACCAGAGACAAAATGCGATCGCCGATCTAACAACGGCCGCCGAATTATTTCGCCAGCAGGGAAACACAGAAATGTACAACAGCGCCATAGAAGCACTACGGCAGATAGGTGCGTAAGTTGCAAGGGAGAGCGATCGCGCTCCCCCTCTAAACTTTTGTGAAAAAAGCAACCTGAAGACTTAAAACTTGATCGCATAATTGGAAAAAAACCAACGATAACATACTTGCAAGTATCCCCCGACTAAAGAGGAGCCAACCCGATGAAACCAATTACTTTCACCCTATCGGTGCTACTGGCCACCACTGGCCTACTCGTTCAACCAGGAAACTTCCTGATGGAAAACATTCCACCCATCCTCGCGCAGGAGCAGACCGCTTCTAGAGTCTATCAGAAAGCCAGCCCCGCCGTCGTCACCGTCAAAAATGGCAGCGGCCACGGTAGCGGCTTTCTGGTCAGTCCCGACGGTATCATCATTACCAACGCCCACGTTGTTGCGGACGGACCCCGGGTGGTGACGGTGAAATTTTCCAACGGACAGCAGGCCTCGGCAGACGTGATCGGCTTCGCTAAAAATGGCGTGGATTTAGCCGTCCTGCGGATTTATAACCGCCAAAACCTGCCCTATCTTCCCCTCGCCCGTCCGAACTCCGCCAAAGTCGGCGAAAGCGTTTTCGCCATCGGCACACCCTTAAACGAGGACTATCAAAACACCCTCACCCAGGGCATTATCAGCCGTCTCGACCCCGAAAAAGGCATTGTGCAACACAACGCTAATATCAACAAAGGCAATTCCGGCGGGCCGCTTTTGAATTCACGGGGGGAAGTGGTGGGGGTTAACGTCGCAGGCGATATCGGGAGTTACGTTTACGACGGTGCGGGAAACCCGATCGGCCTTACCCAGAGCGGCATTAATTTCGCCGTTTCCCTCGATCGCCTGCAAGCTTTCCTCACCGCAGTTAAAACAGGCGATGTCTCCACCGTCTCAACATTAGGACAGGACGATCGGATACAGTTACTCGCCCTCCCTCTTAACGGTCAGACCGTTCAAGGCAACTTGACCAAAGACCAAAACGAGCAATATTACGGGTTCGAGGGTCGTGCCGGACAGAAAATCGTTCTGGATATGAACAGCAACGAGATCGCTCCCTATCTTGTCCTCTATCGCGTTCTCCAATCTTCCGAGGGGACAAAATACCCACAGGTCGCCCGTAGTGACCAGCGTGTCGATCGCGCCCCCGGGGATTTTAACGCTCGACTTGTAACCGAATTACCCGCCGATGGAGTTTATATCCTAGTGGCTACCTCTCGCGAAGGGGGTGAATCGGGTCGCTACACCCTCAACGCCGCCGCTAACCCTTAAATAATCCCATTTTGACCCTAATCACGATTCTAATCCCTATTTTCTGAGGAACTATCCCTATGAACTCTAGATATATTTCCCACCGTCTCGCTTGCGTCGGCCTCCTCGCCACTGTCCTCCTCGGTGGTATCGCCCCCGGTTTCAGCCAATCGACCACCCCGAATGGCGTCACCTTCTTCTGTAAAGAGGTGTTCGATCGCGCATCGGGAGGAAAAATCCCCGCCACCCTCGCTTGGATTCCCCAAAGGAGCGGCAATGTGCGGATTATCGGCTGGAAATCGGAATATTTCTCCAAACGTTCCCCGGTTCGTTGCGAGGAAGTCACGAAAAAATTCCAGGAAGCATATAATCAAGGGCGTTTTAACTATCTCACCACCGGCCGGGCGAAGGGATACCCGATCATCTGCAGCGTTTCACGATCCGGCGATCCCTGCGATGGTAATAGCCAACTTTTTACCCTTAAACCCCACGATAATCCAGATTTAGTCTTGCAACAACTCATGGACATCCTAGAGGGGAAAAGCTCGGATATGCTCCTCCAGAATTCCGGAGATAAAACCTATATCTCGATGACGGAGTTTTTCGCCAAAGCACCACTCGCTGATCGCGACGCACCCTGTGGTACGAGATCTGCTGGCCCGCAAAATAATTGCGTTCCCACCCGCTAGAATTTTCGCTGTTTTACCCCGAATTTCCCCATAATAACCATGTTGAAACCCTTTCCCCTACTCCTAAGCCTCCTACTTCTGCCCGTCGTACCGGTTAAAGCGCTATCCCCTTTCTCTGCTCCGGCGATCGTGGCGGAAGACAGCCCAAACGCGCAGATCGAGCGATCGATCCGTCAAGTCACTGTTAAGATTACTAGCGAGATAAATCGGGGATCGGGAATCATTATCGGGAAAAAAGGCAGTATATACCTCGTTTTGACCAACGCTCACGTTACCCGCGGCGCGACCACCCTACAGATCCAAACCCACGACGGCCAAACCCGCACAGCCTCGATCGCGCCGAATTCCCTTTTAAAAGATAAGGATCTGGCCCTAGTGGAGTTTAGCGATACTAGGAATTATCCGATCGCCACCATCGCGGAGTTTACCCCCAATCAAGACAGGATCGGTTTAGAAGTGGTGGCCGCGGGATATGTTGCCGAAACGGGACAGTATCGGACAACAAAGGGAACCCTCGAACAGGTGAGCGATCGACCCCTCCGGGATGGCTACAGCGTCGGTTATAGTGGCGATATCGTGCAGGGAATGAGTGGCGGCGGCATTTTTGTCGATGGGGAGTTAATCGGCATTAACGGGCGATCGGCCCATCCGATTCTCTCTAACTACATCGACGAAGACGGTACGAAACCCACAGACGCAGAAATCCAACAGATGAGAGCGGTTAACTGGGGCATTCCCCTTCATACCCTATTAACCTACATCCGGCCCGAAATCCTCAGCGCCTATAACCTGCCCCTACCGCAGGTGAACCCCGATATAGAAACCACCGCCTATACTGGCTATATCGCCGAATTAGAAACAAAAGCCAAGGGTTTCACCGTGCGGATTGATAGTAGCAGTAAAGCCAATGGAAGTGGCGTAATTATTGCTAAAAAAGGCAATATTTACACGGTTTTAACCGCAGACCATGTATTATGTGAGAAGAAGGAAGAAAGTCAAGATGCTGCAAGTGAACCTTGTCCCGATCACACCTACACCGTCGTCACCAGCGACGGCAAAACTCGAAACATCGAGAAAAGCACCATCATCCGGCAGGAAGGGGTAGATTTAGCAGTCTTTCAGTTTGAAAGCCTGGACAATTATCCCGTTGCGGAAATAGCGAATTATAACCCAAATACCGGTGATTTTGTTTTTGCGGCAGGCTTCCCAAAAATTGGCCAAAATCCCTCGAAATGGTTGTTTAGTGGCGGTATAATTAACGATAAAGAACAGGGATTACTACAAACCCGCCAAAGTCCTTTAAGGAATAAACAAGGGGGAACATTACAAAGTGTTGCTTCTTTAACCGAAGGCTATGAATTAGTTTATACCAGCATCACATTTGGGGGCATGAGTGGCGGTGCAGTCTTAGACTCTCAGGGGAGAGTAATAGGGATTCATGGACGTTCAGAAGGAGCAGGGGGAGGGAAAATTCAGTTAGGGTATAGTTTGGGGATTCCCGTTAGCACTTTTATCGGATTGCAAGAAAGATTGAAGGTAAAACCGCAATTATTAACCACTGCTCAACCCCAAGTTAGTCAGCAACAACAACAAGAAATTATTCAAGCGATTACTGGTGTTATTGTTCCTAATACCAATGCGAAGGCGGATATTTGGATAGAAAGGGGAGGACAATTATGGCGGTTATTCAGGTTTGAGGAAGCAATTAAAGCCTTTGATGAAGCGATTAAGCAAAATGACCCCGATAATGTCTATTTAGCGTGGTATGGGAAGGGATTAGCGTTATTTGAATTACGCGAACATCAACCAGCTATGGAAGCTTTGCAACAAGCGATTAATACCTTACCTAAACGGGAAGATTTAAAGAAGTTTCACAGTAGTATTTTACAACGGCAAAGTGTATTTTATCGCTTTTTAGGTGACTTCTCAACAAGTGCTGGTAGAGAAAGAGAAGCCAGAGAAAATTATGAGCAAGCATTAACGGTGATTAATCAGGCGATTTCTCTGCTTCCCAATAACCCCAATTACTATAACGAGAAATGCGGAGTATTAAGTGAATTAAAACGCTATGATGAGGGATTAGCGGCGATTAATCAGGCAATTGATCTCGCTCCCCGTGCTGCTTGGTATGGCAATCGAGGGAATATTTACATTAACCAACAAAAATACGAATTAGCTTTAGCTGACTACAACAAAGCTATTCTACTTAATCCTAATTTAGCTGGGGCTTACTACAATCGGGGGGTTCTTTACCGTCTCCAAGAAAAATACGATTTAGCTTTAGCTGACTGGAACAAAGCTATTGAAATTAATCCTAATTTTGCTGAGGCTTACGTCAATCGGGGGGCTCTTTACTATGACTTGCAGAAATACGAATTAGCTTTAGCTGACTGGAACAAAGCTATTAAAATTAATCCTAATTTGGCTCAAGCTTACTACAATCGGGGGCTTCTTTACCATAACCAGCAGAAATACGAATTAGCTTTAGCTGACTGGAACAAAGCTATTAAAATTAATCCTAATTTGGCTCAAGCTTACTACAATCGGGGGCTTCTTTACCATAACCAGCAGAAATACGAATTAGCTTTAGCTGACTACAACAAAGCTATTGACATTAATCCTAATTATGCTTTGGCTTACAACAATCGAGGGAATCTTTACAAAAACTTGCAGAAATACGAATTAGCCCTCTCTGACTACAGCAAAGCTATTAAAATTAATCCTAATGATGCTGATGCTTACTACAATCGGGGGGTTCTTTACTCTGACTTGCAGAAATACGATTTAGCCCTCTCTGACTACGACAAAGCTATTGAAATTAATCCTAATTATGCTGAGGCTTACGTCAATCGGGGGGTTCTTTACCGTCTCCAAGAAAAATACGAATTAGCTTTAGCTGACTACGACAAAGCTATTGAAATTAATCGTAATGATGCTGTGGCTTACTACAATCGGGGGGTTCTTTACTCTTACCAACAAAAATATGAATTAGCTTTAGCTGACTACAACCAAGCTATTAGAATTAATCCTAATTATGCTAATGCTTACTACAATCGGGGGGTTCTTTACTATAACTTGCAGAAATACGATTTAGCCCTCTCTGACTTCAGCAAAGCCATTGAAATTAATCCTAATTTGGCTCAAGCTTACTTAGGTCGTGGTGGTTTATATGCCATATTACGACAAACCGAAAAAGCAAAAATTGATCTACAACAAGCAGCCATATTATTCCTCCAACAGAATAATATGGCTGCTTATGAAAAGGTGATGCAGATTTTACAACAATTAGGGGGGTGAGTTTCGTAGGTTGGGTTGAGCGAATAAATATGTTAAAGAAAACCTCTCAATTCTCAGGAAAAGCGAAACCCAACAGCCAACACCTAAATCTGTCTGAATCTTTTTGTTGGGTTTCCTTGGGTTTATTGTTGGGTTTCCTTACGTCAATCCAATCGACTTTAGCTAGTAGGAGGAAATAAAACTGGCGATAAAAGATGGTATGAAAAAAACATTCCCATCGCCGAAAAAAGATTTGAAGCCTATTTAAAAACCTTAACGGAGCAAAATCTATGATTACCTTTGATGAAGAAATGGATAAACTGCCCTCTGAAAGAAGGGCAAAAATTGAAGCTAAAACCCAAGAGCTTTTACAAGAAATGCAAATCATTGATGAACTTCTTCAACGCCTAGGACTTGCTTCAGAAGAAATCACGGAAAGCGAAAGTGAACAGCCCTGTTTCTCAGCAAAATCGGATGATTTAAAACAACATCTTACCCTAGAAAATTTAACCCGTATGATGAGGGAATTAGGGGGAGAATGGGAACTTACCCTTAAATTTCCTGAGCAACAAGTGATTAAATTAAGTAGTGAGCGCCCGTAGTTTTTAGGTTGGGTTGAGGGAATAAATATGTTAAAGAAAACCTCTCAATTCTCAGGAAAAGCGCAACCCAACACCCAACACCTAAATCCGTCTGAATTTTTTTGTTGGGTTTCCTTGGTTCAACCCAATCGACGGTAATTCTATTCCTGTTAATAAAGGAGCAGAAGTCAAAATTATTCGTTATGTGGCTTAAAAATTAGCAGCCCATTTAAAAATCTTAACGGAGGAAAATTAATGATTAACTTAGAACAAATTCAAGAAGATATTAACCAATTACCTGAAGAAGCACAAAACTTACTGATTGATTTTATTGAGTTATTAAAAAAACGCTATTCCTTGGCAAAAAAGCCAGAGATTGCAGCAAAAATAAACCCTGAAGCTCAAAGTACCCTAGACATTTTAAAAGAATCTGGATTAATCGGTTGTATTAGTGCAGAATCCGACCTTTCTACTAATTATAAATCTGTTCTCAAAGAAGGATTAAAAGCTAAATATGATCATCGTTGATACCGGATTCTGGGTGGCTTTATTTAACAATAAAGATCAATATCATCTAATAGCACAGCAAACCTTAGCACAGTATTCTTCTCAACCACTAATTACAACTTGGTGTGTTTTAACAGAAAGTTGTAATCTTCTTTTACAACGTTCTCCAAATCTCTATACAGGAGTTGAAAAACAAATAAAATTAATGAACGTATTTGAGAGACATCCCCAAAAATTTCTATTATTTCACCTTGAAAATACTCATCTAAGTAGCTGGTTATAATTAAATTAAAAATGGATTTTAGGTTCGATCCCCCCTGCCCCCCTTGATAAGGGGGGTGCCGATCCCCCCTTAATCCCCCCTTGATAAGGGGGGTGCGGATCCGCCCTGCCCCCCTTGATAAGGGGGGTGTCTGATAATTTTTAACGCCTACCTACTTAGAAAGAATTCAAGACCTTATGAAACAATATCAAAGTCTGCCAATGGACTTAGCCGATGCCTCTCTATTTATCTTAGCAGAAGAGTTAGGAAATGGACGTATCTTATCAATTGATAATCGAGATTTTAATACCTATCGCTGGAAAAATAAAAAACCCTTTATTAATCTTTTCCCAAATTTCTAGTTAATCAGTAGTCCGTAGATTGGTTTGAGCGAATAAATATGTTAAAGAAAACCTCTCAATTCTCAGGGAAAGCGCAACCCAACACCCAACACCTAAATCTGTCTGAATCTTTTTGTTGGGTTTCCTTGGGTCAACCCAACGGACGATAATTGCTATGATTACTATAGGATTTAAAAAAGTAAGTTGAGGTAAACTATGAAAACTCTATCATTTAAAGACATCCAATTTATTATCGAAGCTCTCGAATCCCTTCTCAAAAATTATAGTGACCGTATTCAACAAATAGAAGCTCTCGAAAACTATGAAGATGAAATTTCGGACTTAAGTAATGATTCTTTATTTTTACAAGAATTAATTACTGATTTACAAAATCAACAAACACAAGAATTGGCTCTACTTGTGCCTGAATTTGATTTTAAAAAAATGCCTTTACAAACATTAATTAAACAAGGAAAAAACCTGTCAATTGAGGAAAAATTAATCTTATTGGAATCTCTAACTTCATCAATCCGCGAAGAATATAATCTAATGCGAACCTGAAATGAGAAATCAATGATTACTTATTTAGCCACCGTTCATAAAGTCCGTAGTCGTGGTCTTTTATATGCAAAATTAAAACAAACCGAAAAAGCAAAAATTGATCTATAACAAGCAGCTATATTATTCTACCAACAGAATAATATGGCAACTGATGAAAAGGTGATGCAATTTTTGCAGCAATTAGGGCAATAAGTGGGGGGGTGAGTTATCAGTATTTAGTTTTTTCTAGTCTAGTCTGTTAATTGTTCATTAAAAACCTTCGGGATGGATGTTAAGTAGCTGGTTATAATTAAATTAAAAATAGATTTTAGGTTCGATCCCCCCTGCCCCCCTTGATAAGGGGGGTGCCGATCCCCCCTTAATCCCCCCTTGATAAGGGGGGTGTCTGATAATTTTTAACGCCTACCTACTTATTTTATGACCCTAAAACAACTCATACAAGACAAACGAGAGGATATCCTAAAAATTGCTACCAAACATGGTGCTTTTAATGTGCGTGTATTTGGTTCCGTTGCTAGAGGTGAGGAAACCGAAAATAGTGATATTGATTTTTTAATTGATTATGATTTAGCTAAAACATCCCCTTGGTTTCCAGGTGGATTATTAGTTGATTTAGAGGCTCTCTTAGGGTGTAAAGTGGATATAGTAACTGAAAAAAGCCTTCATCATCTAATTAAACAGCGAATCTTAAAGGAGGCAATTAAGTTATGAATGAAGATCAAGTTTATCTTGAATACATTTTAGACTGTATTGATAAAATTAAGGAGTATTCCCAAGGAGGAAAACAGGAGTTTTTTGCTAATTCAATGATCAGCGATGCTATCATTAGACGCTTACAAACTTTGGCAGAATCAACTCAACGGCTTTCGGAGGAATTAAAGGCAAATATTCCTGATGTTGACTGGCGTAATATTTCTGGTTTTAGGAATATTTTAGTACATGATTATTTAGGGGGAATTGACCTACTTAAGATGAGGAATTTTTTCTCGTCGGTTTCTGGTGCGAAGAATGGAGTTGAAGACGATTACCTGTCCAACTCGATCCTAGTCCCTTGGCAGAGTGACTGACGGATAAGCTCGATCTGTTTGCAGATTTGGCCGGTTTTCTCGTCGCTAGTCATTCAATGATCAATGGGGAAAGATTAAGCCTACCTAATTTTAACTATCTTCTCTCCTCCCTAATCAAACAATGCCTACCATGACCTTAGTGTTACCAATGGTGTATCTACTGGTGATCTACCTCTTACTATCGATCGCAAAAAAGCTAAAATCAACTCCTAATCAGTGATCAGTTATCAGTGGGGAGATAGGAGTCGGTCGTCAGGAGATGGGGGCAAGGATCTGGTTTCCTTTTGCCTTCTGCCTTTTCTAACTGATTACTGCTCACTGAAAAAGGCTAACGGTTATAAAACAGGGACGGGTAAATAAACCTTTTCTACCGTAGGAGAAAAACCTAGCCATTGACGAGATAAACGGGCAAAAGTATCAGGATCACCGCTAACTGCGAAGTTAGTAGGTAGGGGTATTTCGGGATTTTTTATACCTAATAATTCTAGCTCTTTTTCCGCCGCTCGGACAACGGAAGCGGCGGGATCTACCAAGCGCACGGAACTAGGTAAAAGACGACGTAAAACCGGGGAAAGATGGCGATAATGGGTACAACCATAGACCAGAGTATCAATATTTTCTGCGAGTAAAGGCTGAAGATATTCCCTAGCCACTTGCGTGGTGTAGGGGTCAAAAATGCGGTTAGCCTCGATCAAAGGTACAAACTCAGGACAGGGAATTTGCCAAACTTGGGCAGTAGGATCGATTTCTTGAATTGCCTGTTTATAGGCATTACTTTTAGCCGTAGCCGGGGTAGAAATCACACCAATGCGCTTTCCTTGTTTAACGGCAGTTTTTGCCCCGGGCAAAATTACCCCCAAAATCGGTAAATCTTTAAATTCGGCCCGTACTTCTTCTAAAGCCAAGGCGGAACTGGTATTACAGGCCATAATCACCATTTTCACCCGGCGCTCACCCATCCAAGTGAGAATTTCCCGGACAAATTCGATAATTTCCCCTTTAGAACGGGTTCCGTAAGGAAGTCTAGCGGTATCAGCGAAATAGAGAATTGATTCTTGGGGCAGTTGTTTATACAACTCCCTTAAAACGGTCAGTCCACCCACACCACTATCAAACACACCAATCGGACTAAGTTGTGATTCTCTCATAGATATCGAGGAAAACGCTGATCTAAAGTAGCTTTATTTGATGATATTAAAACACGGATTTTTTGATTGGTAAACTAATGCTCCAATCATTTAATCATTAACGGAGATTTCGTTGAATATATTCAATAATCCCCCCAGCGATCGCCGCCGCCATTTGTCGTTGAAAGTTGGCATTGGCTAATTTAGCAGCATCCTCAGCGCCAGTAACGTAACCCACTTCCACGAGGGTAGAGGGCATTTTCGAGGTTCTCAGCACATAGAAACGGGCCCGACGCACCCCCCGATCGCGCATATCGACACTGCGGACAATATTGCGATGGATGGTATCCGATAAACGGCGATCGCCGAAGTAATACACCTCTATGCCATTGACATCCGGTCGTGCTTTCCCCATAGAGTTAGCGTGGATACTGACAAATAGATCGGCATCGATCCGGTTAGCTAGATCCGTGCGCCCTTGCAGGGTGACAAAAAAATCGCTATCCCTAGTTAGACGCACATCGATGCCCTGTTGTTGCAGGATGCGGGTAACTTCTAGGGAAATGGGCAGAATTACGTTTTTTTCCTGAAGGCCACCAATTCCGATCGCCCCCGGATCCTTACCACCGTGGCCCGGATCGATCACCACCAGAAAGCGGCTATTGCGTTGTCGGGGGGGATTAGGAGTGGGGTCAGAGGGGCGCGGAGGTGGGTTAAATTGCCCCGTATCTGGGGGTAAAGGGACAGGTATAGTGGTGGAGTCAGGAACCTGGGAAACGGGGCTAGAATTGCGGGAGGACAGCAATTCTAGGGCTAGGGTTTGATTGCCCGTTTGAGTTAATTGTCCCAGTTGAAAACCCGCGGCCGTCTGTACCAAAATCAGCACCTTATTGACACTTTCCTGACGTACCCGCAATTGATAGATGGGACTATTGCGACCAAAGCGCGGACCGCGAAAAGACTCGGCTAACTTAGCATTTTCGATGCGTAGTTCATAGACACCATCCCGGTTAACAATGCCGTTAGCTTTTAGGGGTAAATCCGCGCGAATTAAGAGGCGATCGTTATTACCTGCCAGATCGATCGAGGAGATCGTGGCCAAACGACTGCTAGAAGGGGGATTATTGGCAGTTTTCGCGGGGGGATTATTGGGACGGGGAGTGGGATTAGTGGCCTGAGTCGGGGGAGGTGAGGAGATATTATCCACGGAACTCAGACCGCCCCTAGGCAGTAAAACCAAGCCACCAAAACGACTATAGAGAGCTTGCCAATCGGGGCTATCTTTATTAACGCTTAGGGAAATCTTAGCCCGTTGATTGGCAGTCTGACTGAATTGAATATCACCGACCCCATAGCGATTGACAGGGATAGTTTGACCGGTGAGACTACCGGGTAAAGTGGCCCCGGGTAATTCAAATTCGATTTTTTTGCCGTCGCGGCTGCGTTGACTGCGGATCGATCGATCATCACCATTTTGCTCTAAACGGACAAAAAGACCATTGCGAGTGATCTGAAAATCATCGTTGTTGTCGGTCTGGCTAACTGGAGGTGGGGGAGTGGGACGGGTGGAACCGCGATCGGGGGGAGGTGTGGGGTCAGGGGTGACGGGTGGTTGCGTTTCCTCCCGAATCGGTTGGGGTTCTGGCAATTCCACTGTCCATTGGGTGGGCGAAATTCCGCGAATTTTTACCTGTTGAGGATCAAAGGTGTAGCCGGGGGCCAATTCAATCACTAAACGGGTAGTTTCCGCATCAAATTGACCAATACGGACACTTCTGACGATATTGCCAATGGGCCGGTTAATATTGGGTTGCCCTAACTTGATCCCGGGCAGATCGATCACGATCCTAGTGGGGTTAGTAATCATTTGCGCTCGCGGTTGCACTCGATTGTCGGTGGTGAACACCAGACGATTCTCATTGGTGTCGAATCGCCAAAAGACGAGCTTGCCGGCCCAAGCAGGGACCGCCACCAGCAACCAAGTTAATGCGCTTAGGAATAACCAATGAAATCTCACGATCGATGCTCCCGTTGCTCAGTTATCAATTACCTTTTTTCGGTAAAAATGGACGATTTTGTCGATTTTTGGCCATCCATAGCTCCGTTAATGCTCTGAGAATGACTATTAATAAAAACAAGCTTATGGGACGTTGGCATGGTCTGCTATGTTTCTGATCAGTGATCAGGGATTGGGTGTTGGGGAGCGGGAATTATAAATTATGAATTATAAATTATGAATTGGGAAGTGGGGGGGATGAGGAGAAGGGAGCGCCAGAGTTGGGAGAATAAATAAAGGCTGACTCCTGAACACTGACGACCGACGACCGGCTCCTAACTCACTGCTCACTGCTCACTGATTGAGGGCTGGCGGTAGGTTCTTTAAATACTAACCTTAACAGAGGCGGAGCGACAAAGGTGGTCAAGATCACCATCATAATAATGGCTGCATCGGTAGCGGGGGATAAAGCGCCACTAGCGGCCCCGACTCCGGCAAAGACTAAACCCACTTCACCCCGGGGAATCATGCCAACTCCGATCGCCAAGCGATTGAGTTTTTCCTTGCTGAAAACGGCTAACCCCGTCACCACTTTACCCAAAATAGCGACGACAATTAGGAAAGCGGCCAAGACTAATCCTTCTCGATTGGTGGGAATAGCGGGATTAAGGACACTTAAATCGGTTTTTGCCCCCACACAGACGAAAAATATCGGTACAAATAAATCGGCGATCGGGAACACTTGTTCTGCCAATTCCGATCGCTTTTCCGTTTCCGCCAGGACTAGGCCCGCAGCAAAGGAACCGAGAATCGCTTCTAATTGGATAACTTGGGCAATATAGGCAAGAATAAAAGCGAAAATCAGGGAAACTAAGAGCAATTGTCCCCTAGTTTTCATGCTATTAACTAATTGAACATAAAAGGGGCTTAAAAAACGACCGATCAGGATCGCCCCGACCACAAAAGCGCTAGAACTAATAACTAGATAAATTACTTTGCTAATCTGCACTTCTCCGGTCTTCACCAAAGAAGCAACGACGGCGAGAACGATAATACCGAGAATATCATCGAGAACCGCTGCCCCGATGATAATTTGACCTTCTTTCGCCGATAACTTCCCTATTTCTGCTAAAACCTTGGCGGTAATGCCGATACTGGTAGCGGTTAAAGCTGCCCCGGCAAAAATAGCGGGAATGGTGGCCAGATGGAAAATATAGATTAAACCCAAAGTACCCACCAAAAAGGGAACCGCAACCCCCACCACTGCGACAGCAGCTGCCTGTGGACCGACGCGAATTAATTCCTGTAAGTCTGATTCTAAACCGATCTCGAACAGCAGGATAATTACCCCCAATTCCGAGAGGACGGAAATCACCTCACTAGCAGCACTAAAAACGGCGGGAGATTGCTGCGGGGTGAGGGGTGAAGTGGATTCTAGGAAATGAATTAGGAGAGAATCCTCGAATCCCGCCCCTCCTTCTGGAAAAACCAGTAATTTTAGGGCAGAAACCCCGATAATCACCCCACCGACTAATTCTCCTAACACGGGAGGCAAGTTGAATCGGACGCATATTTCCCCCCCCAGTTTACAGGCGAAATAAATAACGGTCAAACTCAGCAGCACGCAGGCTAAAACTAAGGCACTATCGGCAGTCTCGGCCGTAGCTGCCGAGGCTAACAGGGGAATGTTAAAACTCCAAGCGGAAGAAAGGAAAGGCTGTAGTATCATCGCTCGCTCAAAATTACTCCCAATAGTTAGTAAAAGTATAGTCAAATATATGCAGACTGAATTCCATTTCAGAAATTCCCTTCACTTTTACTTCAAGAGATTGATTCTCCTTGGGTGAACTACGCACATCTCTATCCCATAGCGGTTAAACGCATTTGGGAATGCTTTTCGCAAAATGTTGTAGGAACCCATGACATCAGATTGAACCAGAATCCCCATAAATTTCCTAGTGAAGAAAGGCACTCTTGCAAGAGGCCCGGTGAGGCTAGTTTTTTGATTCTAGGGATTTTTCCTTTTCTCCTAATTCCCAGTAATTGAGCAGGATAGCATTAACTGTATTACCGATCACATTTAACACGGTTTTAAAGCCATCGGTCAAGCGATCGACCCCCGCTACTAAAGCCACTCCCTCTAAGGGTAAACCCGCCGCCGATAATACGGTAGTCATGGTAATTAATGCGCTGCCGGGGACCCCCGGGGTACTAAAAGAAACCAATAAACCACTCAATGCGATCGCTAATAACAAAGAGGGACTTAAAGGAACTCCGTAAACCTGAGCGATAAAAAGAGCATTAAATCCCTGTAAAATTGCCGAACCATCGCGTTTTAGTACCGTTCCCAAGGGAATAGCGAAACTGGCGATATCTTCAGGTAAACCGTATTCTTGAATTTCCCGCAAAACCACAGGTAAAGCGGCGTTAGAACTAGCAGTACCGAAAGATAAGGATAAAGACTCCGATAAAGAGCTAAAAAAGCGTCGAGGTTCTCCTTTGAGGGCAAAAAGGAGCAAAACATACACCCCAATCATCAAGGCGCTGGCCAAAAACAGACCAAAAACATAGAAAAAAAGTCTCGCCACTAATTCTAATCCCTGGGTGGCGATAACCGAAGCAATCAGAGCAAATACCCCCACAGGCGCTAGATAGAGAATCACCGATAGGATTCTCTCGCTGATTAGATAAAGACTGTCTATCAAGAGAATAAAAGGTTTTGCCCCCTCTTTGGCCAGTCCGATGCCGATACTAAATAAAACTCCCGTCACGATTACCTGTAAAAGATTGCCCCCGGTAAGAGCTTCTAGGGGATTAACCGGAATTAAGCTAATCAGCCAATCTCTCAAGGATACTGGTGTATTGGTGGTCATGGCGGCATTAGTGGCAAATCCCTCTAAACCTATCCCCGGTTTTAATAGCAACGCCGTGGCCATGCCGATTAACAGAGCAAGTGTACTGGTTAGCAGATAGCCAGTCATCAATCTGAGTAAATATCTACCGATCCGCGCAGCATTCTGTACCCGGGTTAATCCTAAAATAAGGGAAGAAAAAACGATCGGAACCACCACAAATTGAATTAAGCGCAGAAAAACCTCTCCCACCGGCGCGAGAATATAGTCATCTAAAGGTAGGATTAGCGCGGGAAAAAAACCATTCAGCAGCGCACCGAAAACAATTCCCGCACCGAGGGCGACTAAGATCAGGTTAGATAAATTCATGGCGTTAAGTTGAGAATTCCGAGACTAATTTGGGGCAGTGTAGCACTAGGCTAATCTTATCGAACCCTTCTGTCATTTTTTGCCAGAAAAGGGAGAGATGAGCCAATAAAAGCCCATCTCTCGGTAATTTATCCCTATACTTTAGTGACAGCCAAGAAGACTTTACTTGTTACCATTACCCTGCATGGCTAAAACCGCATCGCGCAGTTTATCTGGCACTTCTTGCAGGTGATCCTCATCCCACTGGAAGAAACCGACACCCATAGTCAAAGAACGCAATTCAACGATAAAATCCTGCATTTCCGCTTGGGGGAGATAGGTTGTTATCTGATCCCAACCTTTCCACTCCTCAGAAGCTTCAAAACCCTGAATTTGACCGCGTTTACCACTGATTAACTGTAAAACCTTGGCGGTGTATTCTGAGGGAGCGAGAACCGTCACCGATAGAATGGGTTCTAATAAGACCGGATGACATTTAGGCAGTCCCTCCGTCATCGCTAGACGGGCCGCTTGTTTAAAAGCTTGTTCGGAACTATCGACACTGTGATAGGAACCATCGGTGAGGGTGACATCAATATCCACCACGGGGAAACCCAAAGGACCATGACCGAGATATTCCCGCACTCCCGTTTCCACCCCGGGGATATACTGTTTGGGGACGACACCACCGACAATGCTTTCATGGAAGTGGAAACCTTCCCCCCGGGCCAGGGGTTTAATATCGAGATACACATCACCAAAAGCACCGTGGCCGCCGGTTTGGTGTTTATAACGTCCGTGGGATTTGGTGCTGGTTTTGATCGTTTCCTTGTAGGGAACTTGGGGTAAATGGGTGGTCATCGGTAGATTATACTTGCGTGCTAGGCGATCGAGGGCCACTTGTAGATGAATTTCTCCCTGTCCCCAGAGAATCACTTCTTTAGTGTCGCCGTGTTGTTCCCAGTAGAGGGAGGGATCTTCTTCGATCAGTTTTGTCAAAGCTGAACTTAATTTAACTTCATCCTTGCGATTGACGGCGGCAATAGCGAGAGCAAAGACGGGTTTAAGCTGTAATCCTTTGGGAAGGTCGGGTTTTTGACTGCCGCTGCTCACCACGTCTCCGGTGGCGATTCCCTCCAAACGACCGAGAGCGACAATTTCCCCCGCTTGGGCCTGCTGTAAGGGTTGTTGTTGTTGTCCCATGAGACGATAGATACCACCAATCCGCACACCGTTTAAGGCCATGCCATCGTTAAGGGTTCCCTGCCAGATTCGCCCTAGGGAGAGGCGACCGCCCTGGGGAGTAAAATAGGTTTTGAGGATTTGTACCACTGCGTCCCCATCGGCACTGGGATCGAGACCGCGACGATTGGCGGTAATTGTCGGGGCCGGCGCTTCTTCTACTAAAGCGGTGAGGAGATGACGCACACCATAGTCCCGTTCCGCCATACCGAAGAACACGGGTACTATCTGATCGGCTCCCAGTTCTTGTTTTAAGTCTTGGAGAATTTCTTCCAGGGAGGGGTTAATATCTTCGAGGAGTTCTTCTAAAAGATGATCGTCAAATTCGGCGATCGTTTCTAGCATTTCTTGTCGAGCGCTCTGTTCTTCTTCCTTGAGGTGGTCGGGTAAAGGTACAGGATCGGCGGGACTGTTAGGATGGTAATGATAAGCCTGTTCGTTGATTAAATCGATAAATCCGATAGTTTCGTTGTTCTGACGGATAGGATATTGCTGGGGAACAAGGGGACGACTAGAAACGGATTTGAGAGCTTGTAGGACTTCGTTAAAGTGACTATTACAGCGATCCATCTTGTTGATGAAGATTAGATGCGGAATTTCCCAATCATCGAGGAATTTTAGCAAGGGAGCCAGGGTGAGAACTCGATCGACCACCGGTTCACAAACGATAATAGCAGCACCGGCCCCGACCAGGGCATTATAGGTTTCACTGGCAAATTCGATCGAACCGGGGCAATCGAGAAAGGTAAAATTTAGGTTTTGGTATTGACTATGGGCAACGGAAACTTCTACACTCATCTGTCGATCCCGCGCTTGGGTGGAACTATCACCAACGGTATTGCGATCGCTAATTTTACCTTTTCTGGTGATGGCTCCTGTTACGAAAAGTAAACTTTCCAGTAAGGAGGTTTTTCCACTGGAGTAGGGGCCGACAAGGGCCACATTACGGGTGTTTGCTCCGATACTTTGATTCATACAGATACCCCCAACAATGATTTAGTGATTAGTTGCGGCGATTGGACGATATTTACACTCGATCGCCCTTGGGAAATATACTGTCATAGCACTGAAAATTACTCTCAGGACGTAGTTAGAAGCGAAAGGCCTGTCTTGCCATAATTTTGCCCAGTGCTACAGGTGTATTCTTTCCTACTCTTCACCCTAACTCAGTCTCAAGCATTACATCCCATTCTCGCAATCTCTTGTAAAATCTCGCCTACTTTTAGTTAAGGAACTTGAATAAATGTTAACTAGGGTTTGCTAAATAAGTTTTTCGTGGGTGTGGGGTGTGGGGTGTGGGGAAATGGGGAAATGGGGAGAATAAATAAAAATAATCTCCTGTCTCCTGAATCGGAGTCTCCTGAATCGGAGTCTCCTACCTCCAGGAAAAATTTTTTCAGCAAATGTTAACTAAGCTGTTGACTATCGAGAGTCTTTCTCATCAACCGGATTCACAAAAACGAGATGCAGCCTGATATAGTGAGAGGTCGGGATGATGTTTATCAAGCAATTTTTATGTTGAAAGCTGGAATCGTGGGACTGCCAAATGTGGGGAAATCGACCCTATTTAACGCTCTGGTGGCTAATGCCAAGGCCGAGGCCGCTAATTTCCCCTTTTGTACCATTGAACCGAATGTGGGTGTGGTATCCGTCCCCGATGAACGTCTGGAGGTTTTGGCTAAAATCTCTAATTCTGAGAAAATCGTGCCGACGCGGATTGAATTTGTCGATATCGCCGGATTAGTCAAGGGTGCTAGTCGCGGGGAAGGATTGGGTAATCAATTTTTGGCTAATATCCGGGAAGTGGACGCGATCGTTCATGTGGTGCGCTGTTTTGATAATGATGATATTATTCATGTTTCTGGGTCCGTGGATCCGGCCCGGGATATCGAGGTGATTAATCTAGAGTTAGCTCTAGCGGATTTGGGACAGGTGGAGAAGCGGGTGGAACGTTTACGCAAACAGGCGAAAAATAGCAAGGAAGCCGCCGAAGAATTGGCTATACTTGAAAAAATCCTAATTTGTCTTAATGACGGTATTTCGGCGCGAAAAGTGGATTTAAGCAAAGAGGAAGAAGAATTAATTAAAAATCTCGGTTTATTGAGTCGTAAACCGATTATTTATGCCGCTAATGTGAGCGAAGATGATCTGGCCACGGGTAATGATTGGGTAGAAAGTGTCCGTCAAATTGCCCAACAGGAACAGGCAAAAGTTGTGATCGTTTCTGCTCAAGTAGAATCGGAATTAGTGGAATTGTCGGAGGAAGAAAGAAAAGATTTTCTTGGTTCTTTAGGAGTAGAAGAAGGGGGATTAAAATCTTTAATTAAAGCTACCTACGAGTTATTAGGACTGCGTACCTATCTCACCACTGGTCCCCAAGAAACCCGCGCATGGACGATTATTGCCGGTATGAAAGCACCTCAAGCAGCCGGAGTTATTCACTCGGATTTTGAACGGGGTTTTATTCGTGCAGAAACTGTGTCTTATCAGGATTTAGTTAATAGTCGCACGATGAGCGCCGCTAAAGAAAAAGGTTTAGTCAGAAGTGAAGGCAAGGAATACATTGTTCAAGAGGGTGATGTTTTACTATTCCGTTTTAATGTATAGCTAAAAATAAATCAGGTGAACGCCGCCACCTGATCAAAAAGCTAAACAATAGGCGTTGTCAATAGCTGTAGGGCTAATTCATGAATTAGCCCTACAATTGGCGCTAATTCATGAATTAACCCTACAATTGGCCTTGTCAATTTGAAAGATGCTCCGAATTTCTGCCCTAAACAATCTCTCAGCTTTTTTTACTCATTTTGGTTAACATTAAACTGAATTTTTTATCTCTTGACATCCTCTAATTTATATTCTATAATCAGGTATAGTGGCAAGTTCTTGTTTAATCAAGATGGCGATGATCTCTGTCCACTAAAAGACTGGTTTGCTAGGAATGCAGTCAAGGCTAAAAATATTCTATCTATTCAACAACCCGCAAGGGTAAACGGTCAAATCAAGCGCAGTAAATGAAAGAGCAAGGATTGTTATTTTCCGAAGATAGCCTGTTACCTGAAAAACTCCCCCAAATTCAGGAATTACGACCTTCTAACAATCTTTCAGCAGTTTTTGAAGAGTGCCATAATTATATTTACGCCAACGAAGGAATGCTCAAAGACAAGATTTTTCACGAGATGGTTAAACTAATCATCATCAAACTTCATGACGAAAAATCTGCCAAGCAATCTGTAAACTTTGGCGTTACAGCAAATGAATATAAAGCCATCGGAGCAAATAAGTCCGATGAATTTATGTCGCGTCTCAGTCAATTATTTACCTCCATCAAGAATCATTATCGGGGATTTTTCACCGATGACACATTCAAGTTAAAACCTTTGACTCTTGCTTATATTGTAGGCAGGTTACAGTACATTAATTTAACTAAAACATCTGGCGATATAAAAGGGGAAGCCTTCCAGACTTTTGTAAATAGACACCAGCGTGGAGATAGGGGAGAATTTTTTACCCCTCACCCAATTGTCCGTCTTGCGGTTGAAATGATAGACCCAAAACCAAACGAAAAAATTATAGATCCTGCTTGCGGAAGTGGTGGTTTTTTAATTCAAGCAATCAACCATGTTCGACAAAATAACCCAGAGTTCAATATAGCAAGTTTTGTGCAAGAAAGTATTACAGGAATTGAATTTAATCCTGATGTCGCCCTTTCGGGAATGATTCGTTTAGTTTTTGAAGGTGGCACAGGTTCAGAAATTATCTGCACTAATGCGCTTATCGAAGATGAAAAATTAAATAATTCCTTTGATGTTATCTTGACCAATCCTCCTTTCGGAAATAAAGGCAAAGTAGAAGACCAGAAAATTCTTAAATCATATATTCTTGCCCGAAAATGGCATAAATCAGCGTCCAATAGTTGGGAAGTTTCCCCAACCGTTTTAGCGGGTCAGTCGCCCGATATTTTATTTATTGAGAAATCTATAAAATTATTGCGCGCAGGTGGGCGCATGGCGATTATTCTGCCCGATGGTTTATTACAAAATATCTCTAATGGACCGATTCGGCATTGGTTGCGCTCCCAAACAAAAATATTAGGTGTTGTTTCCATACCGCCGGAAGCCTTTGTACCCTACGGCACTGGAATCAAGACATCACTTTTGGTGGTTCAAAAATTACCAGCAAACAATGATTCTTGTTTTATGGCACAAATCAAAAAAATAGGCTATGACGTTAAAGGACAAACAATATATAAGCGCAACGAGTCGGGAGTTATAGCCCGAAAAAAATCAGGTTTGCCAATAGTTGACGATGATATAGATGATATTTCTCACTCTTTTAGGTCATTTATCAATGGCGAATTTGCACAAAACAGCGATTGTATTTATACAGTTAAAAACACCCTGCTCAATTCGAGACTGGATGCCGAACATTATTTACCCAATGACCAAAAATTATTAGAACATCTAAAATCTATTGGGGCGAAACCTTTAGGTGAAATTGCCGATATTTTGAGAGAGGCGGCTGATTTTCGTTTAGCTAGGGACAGTGAAATTAGATATATAGCTATTTCCGATGTTGATTATCGTACAATGCAAGTTGTTTCCCAACAAATAATTAAGGCACACGAGGCCCCATCTCGCGCAACTTATAGATTGTACAAAGGCGATATTATTACAGCAATTTCAGGAGCAAGTACAGGAACACCACGCCAAGCAACAGCCCTAATCACGGAAGATGAAGACGGAGCAATTTGCTCAAATGGATTTTCGGTATTAAGAAATATTCAGGGAGTCGAGCCTTTGTTTTTATTAGTATATATGCGAACAGACTTTTTTTTGCGTCAGATTAAAAGGTACATGACAGGTCATGCCATTCCTACTATTTTAGTAGATGATTTGTCTAAAGTTTTAGTGCCTATTCCACCCCAATCTGAACAGCAGAGAATAGCAAAAAGTATGGCTGAAATTCAAGCAATTAGAAAAGAAGCGTTAAAGGCAAGTGAGAATGTTGTTAACGAAATGAGTCTTTTACTTAGCCAATTTGAGTAAGGCAAAAAGCAGGTTAAGCTTAGAACAAGTCTTAAGTAGGTAGGAGTTAAAAATCATCAGACACCCCCCTTATCAAGGGGGGATTAAGGGGGGATCAAAGACAATCAATTTAATTATAACCACTTACTTAATACTAAATCCGGTTATTAAAGACTGATTATCTATTACCACTTTTGCCTGTCCTGATATGTAGCCTATACTCAACGGATTTAGTATCAGTCCCTAGTCGAGGAGAAAAATGTAAAGATTTATTAAATTGTAACTTTTGATACAATCGTGCTTCAAAACCTTGCGTCTTCATCGGCCCGCGTCCTGTAGGGGCGAAGCATTCGGGCAATAACCTATCGGTGAAACCGTAGATTTTCTATCCGAATGCTTCGCCCGTACTTTTTCAGCAAGCCCTATTCATTGATTTTTTTGATCCAATGGCAACTTTTCAATCAATAGGGTCAAATTCAATGAGTATGGTGATTTTGTGCTACAATAGAGGTCTGTTAAAAGTAAAAAGAACAATCAATTAAGTAGGTAGGCGTTAAAAATTATCAGACACCCCCCTTATCAAGGGGGGCAGGGGGGATCAACACCCCCCTTATCAAGGGGGGCAGGGGGGATCAACACCCCCCTTATCAAGGGGGGCAGGGGGGATCAACACCCCCCTTATCAAGGGTAGGGTTGATTCATGAATCAACCCTACCTTATCAAGGGGGGGAGGGGGTATCGAACCTAAAATCCATTTTTAATTTAATTATAACCAGCTACTTATTACGCTAAAATTAAACCCAATGACCGAGCAAACATAGAAAACAAATTAACTGGAACTATTCAATTAGAATTAGAAAAATATCGTCAAAAAGCAGCGGCAAGATTATCACCAATTATGGATCAAGCTAGTGATGAAGCAGAAGCTAACGGATTAACTCCAGATATTTTAGCCTCTATTTTAGAACAAATTGAGAGTTAATCACACTATTAAAAACGGATTAGGTGTAGGGCTAATTCCGGAATTAGCCCTACAATAGGCGTTGTTATTCTGATCTGACAACGCCGATAAATCAACAGGGATTTTCAATTTGCCTGGGAAATGTGCGTCACCAGGGCTGCCGATTGTAGGATGGGGGTAGTGGTGACGGAATCCGTCGCTAGGGTAAAGAGAGGATTGGAGAGGATACCGGCCAGGGAAGTCGCCACTAGGGAGAGGACAATACCCACCTGTAGGGGACGCATCCCGGTAAGGGTCCAATTGATAACGGGGTAATTTTTCACCGCATCGGACATCTCTTGGGGTTCCTTGACCACCATCATTTTGACCACGCGGATATAGTAGTAAATCGAGGCCACACTGGTGACTAAACCAACGAGGACGAGGGCATAAAGTCCCGCTTGCCAACCGGCCCAGAATAGATAAATCTTACCAAAGAAGCCCGCTAGAGGCGGAATTCCCCCCAAAGAGAGGAGACAGATGCTTAAACAGAGGGTTAGGAGCGGATCTTTCTGGTAGAGTCCCGAATACTCAGCGATCTGATCGGTTCCAGTTCTGAGAGCAAAGAGAATCACACAGGCAAAAGCCCCTAGGTTCATGAACAGGTAAATTAACAGATAGAAAATCATGCTAGAGTAACCCGCGTCAGTACCGGCGGTTAAACCAATCATGACAAAACCCGCCTGACCGATCGAGGAATAGGCTAACATCCGTTTCATGCTAGTTTGGGCCAAGGCGACCACGTTGCCGAGGATCATACTCAAAATTGCTAGAGCGATAAAGATAAACCGCCATTGTTCGCTCACTAGACCGAAAACCGTCACTAAGAGGCGAATTGCTAGGGCAAAACCGGCCGCTTTGGAACCTACCGAGAGGAAAGCCACCACGGGAGTGGGTGAACCTTCGTACACATCAGGAGTCCACTGGTGAAAGGGAACCGCCGAAATTTTGAAGGCGATACCGGCAATCACAAAAACTAATGCGATCGCTAAGGCCAGGGACTGACCACCGTTAACATCGGTTAATTTTTGGGCAATGGCACTTAAACTGGTTTCACCTCCGGATAAACCGTAGAGAAGGGAAACACCATAGAGGAAAATCGCCGAGCTAGAAGCTCCAATTAACAGGTATTTTAAAGCGGCCTCGTTCGATCGAGGATCCCGCTTCATGTAACCGGTCATTAGATAGGAGGAAATACTGAGCATTTCTAGGGAGATGAAGATCATCACCAATTCACTAGCGCCGGATAGGAACATTCCCCCGAGGGTTGCGGTGAGCATAATGGCTAAAAATTCCGCTAGGGAGGTTCCCGCTTGTTCCACATAACGGATAGACATCAGCACTGTGGAGGCGGTAGAAAGGGCAATAATCGCCCTAAAGACGATACTGAGATTATCCCCCTCAAAAGCCCCTAAAAAGGCCAATGGTTTCGGATTGTCCCAGGCAAAATAAAGAGCAACCACAGCAGCGAGCAGACCAGCGATCGCCGCGTAGGGCAGCCAACTTCTGGCACTCCGTCCCAAGATCAAATCGCCGATTAAAATCACCATCAGGGTGATAATCAGGATTCCTTCGGGCCAGATAGCGCCGGCGTTTAGCTGACTGGCAACAAGACTAGAAAAATCCATATTGATTGAGGTTAAAGGAATTTGAAGTTAAAAAAGGCTTAATACAAGCTTAGGGCATTTCATCAGCGATTCAGTGATCAGTTATCAGTGATCAGTGATCAGGTGTGAGTTTTCAGTTCACTGATCGCCGCTATCGGGTCAAAATATCTAAAAAACCAGATAAATTTGAGATAATCTTAGCTTTTATGGGTATTGTAGTTGTCTCTTGTCTTTTTTATCCTTCTGTCTCGGAGTCTACTCAGCTAAGGGAAAATCTTTGATTTTTGCAGCAGAGCTAATTTCTGATGGTGACAAGTTGTCACCGAGATGTATCCAAGTTAACAGGGAAAAAGTGAAAACTCAGGAAATCATGACATAGACTGGCATCGTTAGTTGTCATTGAAGGATTCTGGTAAAATCAGGCTAGGGAAACCCCCGGAAAATCAGTTGTTTGTGAGCCATCCGCTTGATTTTGTTGTTGAAAAACTTTCTAGTTCGCTCAATCCTTTTCCTTTAGCGATCGCTTGAATGAGTAACGAAACCTATCTCAATCATCCCACTTTCGGTCTATTATACAGAGTCTGTCTATTAGAAGAACATCAGGAATTATTTACCACTCTTTATGCCCAACGTCTTTTTTTTCTGGTGACGGTGGGACCCAAAAAAGTCTCGTTCGATCCGATTAGTCGTTCCGATGCTCGTCTTTTGGTGGAAAACCGGCTGCGGAATTTGCGACGGCGCAGTAATGTGCAAGAATTTAACAGTCTCAACCAAACTTATCAACAAACCTTTTCAGTCTAGTTCATGACGATCGCTAGTCGTATCGAGTCAATCCGTCTTACCCTACCCCCCTCCACGCGCCTGATTGCCGTCAGTAAACAGGTATCGAGCGATTATATCCGTCAAGCTTACCGGGCAGGAGTGAGAGATTTTGCTGAAAGTAAGCTACAGGAAGCAATCTCGAAGCAGCAAGAACTAAAAGACCTGCCAGATATTTCTTGGCACTTTATCGGGCATCTACAGGCAAATAAAGCCCGCAAAGTCCTAGAATCTTTTGATTTAATCCATTCCCTCGATAGTTTAAAATTAGCCCAAAGACTCGATCGCCTAGCGGCGGAATTAGAGATTAATCCCCAAGTTTTGCTACAGGTGAAAGTTATCCCCGATCCCGACAAGTTCGGTTGGGACACGGACGAATTACTAGCAGATATTCCCGATTTAGTCAACTGTCAACAGCTAAAAATTCAAGGTTTGATGACAATTCTGCCCCAGGGATTATCCGCCGGGGAAAAGTTAGCCGCCTTTGAAAAAACCAGCGATTTAGCCCAAATAATCGAGAATAGCTCTAGTTTATGCCTGCCTCATCTATCCATGGGGATGTCTAACGATTATCCTCTGGCCATCAAGGCCGGAGCCACTTTGATCCGGGTGGGAACTGGCATCTTCGGCGATCGCATTTATTAAACCATCGCCGTAAATTTACAGAAAAAACCTCTAGAAATTTTAATAATCGGTGATAATATATCTTAAAATTACAGCGTCTAGTCTAGAAGTTGCTGGTTAGCAATGAGGAATTGACTTTTTCCCAATCCCTAAAAACTATCCCCTGATAACTGATAACTGAAAAGAGGGAACTAACCGCTGCCCCCAGACGACTAGAAGGAAAAATTTAGTTCCATCAACTAGATGGATGCCCCCTTAACAAAATAGTTCTCCTGTACCAAGTGAGAGCCAAAATTTTTAAGGGTAACTAAAACAACCCCGACTCTGGCCAAGACCACCCAAAAAAATCTTTTGAAGGACACTTAGACTGTGAACAACATTTTTACCAAACTCAAAGATTTTGTCGGTATCTCCGAACAACCGGAAGACGAAGACGAAACCGACTACGAAGAAATGAACTGGGAAAAGTCTTCCCCCCAAGATAGGGGTCAAAACGAAGAAGAAGATCCCCTCAATCGTCGTCAACGCGAACCTTTAAATCTCAGTACAGCCACATCTATGGGACTCAACAGAAGCAACGTGATCGGTATGCCAGGTATTAACAACAATAATGCAGAAGTGGTCGTGATCGAGCCCCATTCCTTCGAGGAAATGCCCCAAGTTATCCAAACCCTGAGAGAACGCAAATCGGTGGTTTTAAACCTCAACGTCATGGATCCCGAAGAGGCACAAAGAGCCGTGGATTTTGTCGCCGGTGGCACTTATGCAATTGATGGTCATCAAGAACGCATCGGTGAGAGTATTTTCCTATTTACCCCCAGCTGCGTTAAAGTTAGCACCCTTTCCGGAACTATTCACGATATCACCGATAACCCGAAAATAGCTCGTCCCGTTTCCTCCACACCTGCTTGGGCAGCCGAAAGCAGTCGATTAGCTCAATGAATCCTTCCATAGTCCTCTCGTCAGGTTTGTCGAAGCTAGAAATCGATCGATTTATCGAGAGGATGCGTTTTTTCTTGGTAGGATAGCTAAATCTCTCTTTTTTACTTTTTACTTTAAAAAATACTGTGTCTATTCGTTTAGGAATTATTGGCGGTGGAGTGATGGCCGAGGCCATTCTCAGCCGTTTATTAAAAAAAAATGTTTATAGTCCAGAAACGGTGTTAGTCAGTGAACCCCAGTCCCAACGGCGCAACTTTTGGGTTAATACCTATGGAGTGCAAGTCAGTGAGGATAACCGGGAAGCTGCTAGGGCAACTGAGGTGTTAATCTTAGCGGTAAAACCGCAAATTTTAGAGCAAGTAGTGAATAGTTTGCTAGGAATACCCGAAAAACCCCTAATTATCTCGATTTTAGCGGGAGTTACCCTCAATCGCTTAGAAATGGGCTTTCCCGATCGCCCCGTCATCCGGACGATGCCCAATACCCCGGCCACGGTGGGACAAGGGGTTACAGCGATCGCATCTGGTCGTCATGCGGAACCGGAACATCTGGCCGTAGCCAGAGATATTTTTGCCGCGGTCGGTTCGGTGGTGGAAGTTCCCGAAGCTTTGATGGACGCGGTAACGGGATTATCGGGATCGGGTCCGGCATTTGTGGCCTTGATGGTGGAAGCTTTAAGCGATGGTGGTGTGGCGGCTGGATTACCGCGAGCGATCGCATCTCAATTAGCTATAGAAACAGTTTTGGGGACGGCAACCCTATTAAAAGAATCGGCCATACATCCGGGGGAATTAAAGGATCGCGTCACTAGCCCTGGGGGAACGACGATTGCCGGGGTGAGACAATTAGAAAAAGGCTCTTTTCGATCGACTATTATCGAGGCAGTGGTGGCGGCCTATCATAGATCTAAAGATTTAGGGCGTAGTTCTGAAAAGTAATCTTTGTATCTTTTTTAACCCATAACTGATGTCTCAATCTGTGATAAGATACGCAGCAATTCTTGTCCAGAAAAAGTTATGAATAAGAAATCTTATCGTTTTGATTTAATGGCATTAATTGCCATTGCAGCTTTTTTTCTGGGGATTGTTTTCTGGAAAGTCCCGCTTCATTATCCCTATATCCTTAATTTTGATGAAGCGGTGGCCATGGTACTTGCCTACGTCACTAAACAAGGTTATCGTCTCTACGAACAAGTTTGGCACGATCATTTATCGGGTTTATCTCTTTTACTAAATGGTTGGTTAAGCGTGACAGGATTTACTATCCATGCCGCCCGCCTTATGGTGCTTTCTTTATCCACAATTATGTTAGGGATTTTTTATCTAATTCTGAGAGTTAATTGCGGAATATTGGCTTCTTGTTTATCGGTATTTATTCTCTCAACCTGTCTAGTTTATATTACCCTGTCAACGACAATGTTGCGGGAGTTACCCTCACTTTTTTTTACAATTTTAAGTATTTTTATCATCTTTAAAGCCGTTAAATTCACGGGTAAGCTTAAGTATGGACTGTATTTACTCAGTGCCATTGCTTTGGTTTTTTCCCTGCAAATTAAACTTTCGGGCATTACTATTATCCCAACTGTAGCTTTAATTATTTTTCTCAATCAACAGAATAGTTTTATTAAAAGAATCATTGATATTGTTATTTGGTCAGTCGCTGTCGTTTTAGTCTTTGTCTTAGGTTCCCTGACTATTTTTCCTTTTTCCTACGAAAATATTATTAAATCTCATGTTATTGTTGCCGCTAGTTTCGGTGAAGAAAATCTCACCTTATGGACTCTCTTACAAAGCGCCCTACAACACGAACCAATTTATCTAATCGTCACAGTGATCGCTATTATAGCGATGGTTTTTACTCGCAATATAATACCACTTTTACCGCCCTTGATCTGGTTGGGTTCTAATCTATTTAGATTTGCCACAGTCGCCCCAATTTGGCCTTATTATTATATCCATTTAATTATTCCTGCCGTTTGGATAATTGCCTTATTTGTCGAACAGTTAAAAATTACTGATAGCCTCGGGGAATTTAGGCAAAATCGAAAAATAACCAGGAAATTAGTTCTCAAAATGCTGATTTTTCTTCCCCTTTCTGGTCAATTTCTCTTTAATACCTTAAGAATAATCACCAATCGTGATCCCTCAATTAATGCCTACGTTCAATTTAACAAAAGGTATAAACCTCTTTTAGCAGAAGCTGTGTTTGAAAAATTTAAAAACTCCGAGAAACTTCTGTTAACCGATAATCCTCACTACATATATCAGTATTTCTTGAAAACACCCCCAGAAACTGCCGTCATCACCAGAAAGAGATTTATCAATCAGAATCTTGATGGGGATTTTATCCTAGAAGTTATCGAAAAAAGACAGCCAGATTTGGTTTTTCTTTATCGATTTGAAAAGGATTTTATGCAATCACCAAAACTCAGGGATTATTTAGAGAAAAATTATATCCAGTTTCCCGACCAGCAAGAAAAAGGAACTCTCTTTATCAGTCCGAAAACTTGGCAAGAATATCAAAGTAAGGCTAATTAGAAATTGTGGACGGGGACTATTAACGTTTTTTCTTTTTTACCGGTTTTTGAGCCACTTTTCGAGAACGTTTGTAGGCCGATCCGATCCAATCACTACAACTATGACTCATTGCCCCTAATTCTAAACCAAGGAAAATAGCGATCGCTACCCGGGGATACTGTTGCCATAATGCGATCGCTTGCTGCGGCCACAGTCGCCAATCCCAGTCTATACCCCAGAAACTTTGCAGGAGCGGAATGATGACGATCGCCGCTAGTAAAAGAAAACTACCGAAGTAAAATAACCGAAAAATTGTGCCGATCAATAAACCGTGGGATAACCAACCGCGATGACGGATCATGGAACGATAGGGTAGCCACAACCAGCGCAGATAACCCCAACGTTTGTACTGTACCGAGTGGATGTCAAGATCTGGTCCAAACAGGAATCCGCTAAACAAATAACTGGCCAAGAGTAACAGGGTTAATTTACCACTGCCACTGACCAAAAAACTCGCCCCCGCAATCGGTGGCAGCAAAATTAGGGTAATGCGATCGTGAGTTCGACCAGAGGGCATCGGAAAAAAATTAACTCGCTCAAAAAAATAATATACTTTTTTGAAAATATATGTTATGCTGAGAAAGTGCGAAATTGATTCGGGCGTTTAGCTCAGTGGTAGAGCGCCTGCCTTACAAGCAGGATGCCGTAAGTTCGACCCTTACAACGCCCATTTTATTAGATTCTTGCCTCGTCAAGCTTTCACTCTTGATCGCAGGTTGAGATTAAAACTATTGAGGGGAATTGTTGCTGGAAGGCAAAATTGGGACTATTTGCTAGTAAGCTAGTCAGTAGGTACTAGGATTAATTCATCGCAGCACAGCGGTTATATGGCCAATTGGAAATGTATTAAAAATTGTGGAGCTTGTTGTCAACTAAATCCCGACGAGCGTCCTGACTTAGAAGAATATCTGACTCCCGCACAATTAAGTCAATATCTCAGCATGGTGGGGGAAGAAGGTTGGTGTATACACTTTGATCGCCAAACCCGTCTCTGTACCATTTATGACCAGAGACCAGAATTTTGTCGTGTTCAACCCGATATTTTTGCCAAAATGTATCAAATTGAACCGGGAGAATTTGAGCAATTTGCGATCGATTGTTGTCATGAACACATTGAGGATCTTTATGGGGAAGATAGCCTAGAAATGAATAGCTATCGTCAGCAAGTAGGCTAAGATTTACCCCCATCCCAGAAATAACTCGGACGGGGAAGAAAATAAGTGGTCTGGTTATTTTTCCTAGCTTTTTGATGGCTAAACCAGTAAAATTACGGAATTGATTGTTTCCCTGTTGAGGAGAAGTCTATAGGAAACTCAAAACCTCTAGAGGTGCAGAGTTTGGGTTCAGGACAGGGAAAAAATATCATGGAAAAACCGGAAAAACAGCACCGCAGACGCGGGGTTATCCTCACCACCACGGGACTAGAAAAATTACTTACTGCTAAACAAGAAGCGGAATATCGGGATAATTGCGGTCATCGCTTCACCCTAGAAGTCCTCAGCGAGAAAACTCTTTTAGGGGTAGATACTCTGATGAAGGTATTCGCTTGTGAATCGGGAGTGGATAAAAAAACCTTGAAACATTGTTTTCAAGCCTTTAATTTAACTTTAGAAAATAGCGATTATTATCGTCCTAACCTACCAGAAACTAATAGTATTAATCCTCAACTATTGGCTGAATTACCAGAGGGACAAGTCCCCCTCGATTCCCCCTTGTATATCAACAGAAATAATCTAGAACAGACTTGTTATCAAGAGATATTGCGCGGGGGGAGTCTTATCCGGATTAACGCACCCAGAAAAATGGGAAAAACCTCCCTGATGGCCAGAATTATTAATTATGCTCAACAACAGCAATACCATACACTTTATTTCAGTTTTCGGTTAGCAGAAAGCTCAATTTTTCAAGATTTAAATCACTGGCTGCGTTGGCTTTGTGTTAGTATTAGTCGCCAGTTAGATTTAGATAATCATCTCCCACAGGATTGGGATGACTTCCTGGGGGGTAAAATTAACTGTAAAATCTATCTAGAAAAGCATATTCTCTCCCATCTCGATCGCCCTTTAGTGCTTGCCTTTGATGATCTTGAATATCTTTTATCCTATCCACAGCTAAGGGAAGAATTTTTTAGTATTCTGCACCTCTGGCACGAGGAAGGCAAAAACAAACCTCTCTGGCAAAAATTACGTTTAATTGTTGCCTATTCCCCTGCACAGGAGCTTGATAAAACCTCAGATATCTATCAATCTCCTTTTAGTCTTGGTTTACCGATCGAATTGCCTAATTTTACCAGCGCACAAGTACGAGAATTAAGTCAAAGACAGGGATTAGATCAGAATTTTGACTGCGAAAAATTACGGATATTTCTAGGGGGTAATCCCTATTTAATTCGTCTTGCTTGCTATCATCTTGCTCGGGGTAATTGTAGCCTAGAAAGCATTTTGGCTACTTCTATCGGCGAGGAAAATAATATTTTTGCAGGCCATCTTAAACGTTTACTTTGGCATCTGCAATACTTAAAGGGCAATTTAGCGGCTATCTTTGCTAAGGTGGTGATGGCGGAAAAAGACATAGAAATTGATTTAATGGCAGCTTTTCACCTAGAAAGTCTCGGACTAATTCACCGACAAGGTAAGTTTTGCCGAGTCAGTTGTCCTCTCTACCGTCAATATTTTGGCGAATATTTCCGGCAACGTTCTGTTTTTTTGCCTCGAAAAACTTCTATCCTCGCCAAAAAAATTACGCTTGCTCGCTTTGATACTTCCGAAAAAAGTCGCTATGCTATGTAATTTATAGTCCGTTAGGCGCTCGGCTAACACAGGCTAGGAGTGCTAAAGTTATCACCATAAACATCCTCAAGGAAAATCAACTCGGTGCGGACAATCCTGCTGCAATCTCTTCTTTGGCTTTTTGGGCTGCTGCGACTAGATTATTCTTCGTCTGTTTAAACGACTGATCCCATCGTTTTTCTTCTTCAATTTCTGCAATATAAGCTCGAACATACTCTACTAACTGCTCTTGAAGCTCATCAGGCAGAGACTCAACCATCTTGATGATCGTGGTAATAGCAGGAGAGGGCATGGTATCTATCAGCGTAGTAGGTTTTCTCTATTCTACAACGTCCACCGCAAACCCAAAATGATATGATCTTTGTTTCCTCTGTGTCTGGAGTGGTTTTTATTAATGAGCCTTGCTCAAAACCCAACAATTCATAATTGAAGAGCGAGGTATTTATGGGTAAAGAAGAAGAAATACTTGAACAATGGCGAGAACTGACACTGGAAAAGCAACAAAAAGTTTTACAATTTGTTCAAACACTGAAATCTAAGTCAGAAACAACAGCACCAATTAATTAGGAGTCTAACCCATGAGCGGCCCCACCATCGAAACCGATTTAGGAAAAATCCTAGACCAGATTAATCAGAATCTTAAAGAGACCAATCAGAAGCTAGACGCGCTCCAGAAAGATGTCACAGAGATCAGGATTGTTCAAGTCAGATTCGAGGCCGAAGTAAAGGGAGATCTCAAGGCATTACAGGGAGAATTCAACACATTACAAGGTGATTTAAAAGAGATTAAAGGCTCCCAGAAAGCCCAAATTTGGGCATTAATCACCATCTTGGCAACAGCAGTTATCGGAACTATTATCCGCTTTGTCATCACTGTTCCCCCTGTTAGCAACCCCTAACTTCCACTGCCGGGGAACAGGCTTCTGGTTCCTGTTTGATATTCAGGTAGAATTAATGATAGAATTGGTGCGTTACGGCGGATTATTAATTTGGGTTTTTTGACCGGATTTGTGACCGACTCAACACTTTATCATCCTCTACTGATCCCCCCTGCCCCCCTTGATAAGGGGGGTGCCGATAGGCGGGGGGATCCCCCCTGCCCCCCTTGATAAGGGGGGAACTGACAACTTTTAACACCTACCTACTTATGTTTTAGATGCTAGGGTTGGGAGATGGAAGAATTAAGAATTGTCAATTGAACACCGTTATCTCTTTCATAAACTATCACGACGGGAAAGGTTAATTTAGCTTCTTTTTTTGGTAACGCTGGGAAAATATAGGAATAACCATTGCCTTTGAGCAACAGTCGCCAAATTCTCGGTTTATCAGGGTTACTAATATCGTTAAGTTCGTTATCTAATAAACGTTTGTAGGATTGAAGATCGCCGATAATTCTAAAATTAGGTAAGTTAGTTTTTGTGGAACGACTTTCTAAAGGATTATTAAGTTTTCGTCCTAAGCTGGCATCTTGAGGCATAACAATCGTGACAATCGGTAAAGCGGAGGTTTCATTAACAGCATCTTTCCAAGCATCATCTTTTGCTTGCCAGGTTGCCAGCCAAAAAAGAGCCATCAGTACAAAAATAACGATAATAAATTCATTCAATAGGGATGATAAAAAATCAACGATCTTAGCTTGGGATTTACTCAAAGCAATCGGTAATCTTTTCAGATATTTTATCAGCCATCTTTGTCCGGCAAAGGTGATGACAGTAGCACCTATAATCACCAATAAAAATAGGATTTTTCTAGGAATTGCCCAAAGGTCTCCAAAAAATGTTTGAAAAGCGGCAAAATAAAAGGATTCGTTAGGAAGACTCAGAGTCGTAACTTCGAGGTAAAAAAAGCTAAAGTATGCCCAGCGATAAATCCAGCCGGTAAAGTAAAGAGCAGCGGCTAATAAAACCAATACACTAATTAGTTTACCGAGAGGATTAAATTCTGAGGAATTGTCGGGATCAGTCATGACAAACTGCTTGGGATGGTTGAAGTGAAAAAGGAGATGTTAAAATTCTATCATCTCTTATTTATTTCGATATTGAGGGGTTAAGTCGGATGATGAAAGCTATTTTGCGGGGGAGTATTTTCTCTTTGCTGTTGCTGGGAGTAGCAAGCGATAGGCGGTTAGAATGGCTTCAGGGTTCTGTCCGCAGTCAGGAAACGGCGTTAGAGGTGGCTGTACCGGATAAGGCGACGGTGGTACTCAAGCGGGGAAATCCTCTGACGGGACGGTTAACAGCTTTTAATCAGGCAAGTTTGAGACTGTCGGCGGGGGGTGATTCAGAAACAGTTCCTCTGAATCAAGTTAAATCGATAGAATTTCAAGGAGATGTCTGGATTGAGGGTGAACCTCTTCCTTCTCGTATCCGAGGTTATGTTAAAACTTGGCCTGGAGTTCCTGTCACAGCTTTCAGGTTACAAAATCCTCCCCAGTCGGCTAAAGTCAACTTAAATAGGGTATTAACACCTGAAGAATTACAAAAGCTACTTAATATCAAAGACAAGGTTCATGTACTATCTAAAATTAATTTTAACTCGCCTCAAAAAATGACATTAGAAGCCTTTACTATGCACAAAAAATAAATTATGTCTATCTCTCGTCTTAAACTTCTGGGTTATTTAATCATCACAACAACTATCCTAAGTGTTGCGATGTGGATGTCTCCTGAGAGAGGCAAATTTTTGCCATTTAAGGGCATCAATCAAGCTGTTACCCAAAATCGTCCAAACACACAACAGCAGCAAAGAATCGCGTTAGTAATTGGTAATGCTAATTACACAGTGGGAAAACTAAAAACTCCCCTTAATGATGCCACAGATATGGCTAATGCTTTGAAGGAATTAGGTTTTGAGGTAATTTTGCTCAAGGATTCTTCTAAACGACAAATGGATGATGCTCTCGATCAGTTTTTCACTCGGATTAATCAAGGTTATGTCGGTTTATTTTATTATGCAGGTCATGGAATGGAGGTAGAAGGAGAAAATTATCTTATTCCTGTTAATGCTCAGATTAAATATGAAAAAGATGTTGAGTATGAGTCAATGCCTTTGGGGAAAATACTCGGCAGAATGGAAGATGCGGGTAATCGAATTAATATTGTGATTTTAGATGCTTGTCGGGATAATCCTTTTCGTAAATTTTGGCGTTCATCTAGCAGGGGATTAACAGCACCATCGCAAGCAACATCAGGAACTTTAATTGCTTTTGCCACTGCACCGGGAAAAGTCGCTAGTGATGGTACTGGACGGAATGGATTATTTACTTCCTACTTATTGAAATATATTAAAACTCCCAATATGGAAGTGGATTCAATGCTGCGAAAAGTACGCTCTGATGTTGTCCAAAATACTAATAATTATCAAGTTCCTTGGACTTCATCTTCTTTAATAGGAGAATTTGCTTTTAATCAAAAGACTGAAACAACCCCTCCTCCTGTGACTAGCTCACCTGTTCCTAAACCTAGCCCATCTATTGCTGTTGTACCAACGCCAAAACCAACCCCTTCATCTGTCCTCAAGCCAGGAACTACTCTTATATCGAGGTCAACAGGAGTGAACTATACCAACCTTCGACAACTCCTACAACAGAAGAAATGGAAAGAAGCTGATGAAAAAACCTGGGATTTAATGATGGCTGCTGCTAATAGACAAGATTATGGTGGATTTAATGACGAATCATTCCGAAAGTTTTCCTGTGAGGATTTACGAATGATTGATCAAGAATGGTTAAATGCTTCAGGAGGAAAGTTTGGCTTTTCTATACAATTGGCGATTTATAAGCAGACAGGGAATACCCCCGGAAGCTTTAATCTAGAAACTTATCGTCGTTTTCGTGATGCAGTGGGCTGGCAGCTACAGGGGAGGATAACGGCGGGGAAACTATATGAGGACTTGACCTGGGGTACAAACGCACCTGCAATCGCACCCAAAGGACACCTCCCTCTCGGAGGTGGGTATGGTAGGCTATGGGAGGAAACTGACGTAAAGTTATATTATTCTAGTAGATATGAAGATTGGAGTAGAAAGACTTTTTTTGCAGAGCGACTTGTAGATTGTAGAATATAACAATCTCAGGTCTTTTGTCAAGTCTAATTTTAGGGGGTTTGCTCACGGAAACATCAGCTTTTGGGGAACTCGATACTTAACGATGTTGATGTCTATTATCGCGGAATTTCTAAGTTTAATTTAGGGGATAAACAAGTGGCGATCGCATAATTCTTTTCAACGAGGTTATGAGCTATCCAGCAATTCGATACCCATCACCATCACCTGATTGCATTTATTGATTTTTCATCGCATACTATTTAAAAAGAAACGTGCCAAAGACAAAAATCATCTTTTATCAAGAAGCAGAAGGCATCTCACCCGTTGTTGAGTGGCTTCAGAAATTACTCAAAACTGATAAAAAAGGATTTGCCAAATGTATAACCAAAATCGAACAACTTGCCGCACAAGGTCATGAACTGCGCCGCCCTGCTGCCGATTATCTCAGAAATGATATCTGGGAGCTTAGAGCCAAACAGGGAACCATACAATATCGAATCATCTATTTTTATCATGGTCAAAATATAGCAATTATTGGTCATGCTCTTATCAAAAAAACTTCCGCCGTTCCCTCACAAGACATCGAGAGAATTATCCAAAGAAAAGCACAATTTAAACAAAATCCAGAACTTCATACTTATCAAGGAGAAATAAACAATGCCTAAAACCACAGATGCCGTAAAAATCATTCACCAAATGATTGCAGACGATCCCACAATCAAAGAACAAATTGCCCTAGAATCCCTCAACTCAGAAATCGCACAATTGATTTATGACGCTCGTATGAATGCTGGATTAACTCAACAACAACTAGCCGACCTAATCCATGTTGAGCAATCCGTTATTGAAGATCTAGAAGACGCTGACTATCAAGACAATCCCCTAATAATGCTACAAAAAATTGCCACTGCCCTTAATCAACGAGTCAAAATGAGCCTTGTTAGTAGCTTGTAGGGTGCGTGTTTGCGCGTATTTAAAGGAGATTTGTTAATAATTAAACTATTACCGCGCCGTAACGCACCATCTTAAGAAAATTGGTGTGTTACTCTATCACTAACGCACCCGACAAGAGCCGCTACTGTGTCTGGAGTGGTTTTTATTATGATTATTTAACTGCTACCGAATATCCCCCCGCAGTAATCTCTCCCTAGTAACAGGTTTCTAGTTCTTGTTTGATATTCAGGTAGAATGAATGATATAATTGGTGCGTGGGGCGTGGCTCTCTCGTTTAAAAGCTTGTTACCTGTAGAATATAACGATCTCAGGTCTTTTGTCAAGTCTAATTTTAGGAGTTTTGCTCACGGAAACATCAGCTTTTGGGGAACTCGATACTTGACACTATTTAATTTATCATTTGTTAGAAAACTCACATATATAAAAGCTTTAATATGCCAAAAATACAACTTATTTTTTACCAAGATGAAAGAGGTAATATACCAATTATAGAATGGCTTGATAGTCTTCCTGGCAAAGCTCAAAACAAATGCTTTATCAAATTACAAAGACTGGCAGAACTAGGATATGAATTACGCAGACCAGAAGCAGACTTTTTGCGGGACAAAATTTATGAATTGAGAGTTAATTTTAAAGGAATAAATTATAGAATTCTTTATTTCTTTTATAAAAACAAAGCTGTGGTCATTTGTCATGGTATAATTAAAGAAAAAGAAGTTCTACCACTGGAAATCGAGCAAGCAATTAAAAACAAAGCTAAATTTGAAAAAAATCCCGAATTACACACCTATTTTCAGGAGTTGATATGAATACACACCAAACGACAGCCGATGGCTTACAAATTCTTTACCAACGTTATTATGCTAATAATCCAGAACGTCAATTAGAATTAGAAAAGGCTCGTATTGATGACGAAGTAGCCAGAAAAATATTTAAGATTAAGGAAACACATCATCTTTCAACAAAAGCTTTAGCAGAATTAATTAATACTGATGAATCTATTATTGAAGCCTTAGAAAATGCTGACTATGAAGGAAACTCTTTTTTGTTGCTAAATCTCATCGCTACAGCCCTAAAAATAAAGGTTAAATTTGAATTAGTTTCAGCCTAATTGTTTCAGTAATTTGCTACAATGAGAATAAGCTGTCGCGCATTTAAACAATGACAATGATAAACCTAGAAACAATTGAAGAAGATATTGCGTCCCTTCCCCCCGACGCACAACAGACTATTCTTGAACTTGTAGATATTCTCAAAAAACGATATTCTCCCAACCCACAGGAAATGAAAGAGCAGCGAACAGAAGATTGGTCTGACTTTATCGGTTGTATAGAAGCTGAACCAGACCTTTCTTTTGAATTATGAATTATGAATTATCAAAAAGAATAGAAGAAACAAATAGATATTCGGGAACGTTGTTTTGAGTATGCACTGCGAGCAATTAAACTTTATCAATCAACAATAATTTGAGAAAATGAACCAAAAAACTTACCAACTAACCTTAAACTTTGACCAGATTTTAGATTTGGTTAAACAACTCCCAGAAAGTGACAAAATAAAACTCAGTAAAGAACTCGAAAAAGAAACTTTAAATCAAAAATTAACCCAACTTCTAGAAAATTTTAAAACTGATGAGCTTTCCTTAGAGACAATTACCGAAGAAGTGGAGGAAGTTAGGGCTGAAATTTATGGACAACAAGCCACCAATTAAAGTTATTATTGATACTAACCTTTGGATTAGCTTTCTTATTGGTAAACAGTTAGCCAAAACTCTTCTGCCGATTTTTTCTCCACAGCTACTTAATGAGATTAACCTTGTTACCAAAAGACCAAAATTACAAAAGCATTTTTCCCAAAGAAAAGTTCAAGAGTTACTTGAGCTTTTAAACATAATTGGGTTATGTATTGAGACTAAATCAAAAATTAATATCTGTAGAAACGCTAAAGATAACTACCTTTTAGCCTTAGCCAAAGATAGTCAAGCTGACTTTTTAATTACAGGCGATCAAGATTTATTAATTTTGCAACAATTTGGAATAACTAAATAAGACTTCTAGACTTTTTGTCAATCAAAAAGTACCAAATATGGGAGTGATCGGGTGGAAAATTCAGGGACTTTTTCCCTGAAAATTAGGTAATTGACCCCCTCAAAATCGGTAAAACCCTACACCCCACACCCCACACCCCACACCCTACCCCCACGAAAAACTTTTTCAGCAAGCCCTAATTAAATTATGATCGCGCCGTAACGCACCATCTTAATTTGTAGGGTGCGTTAATGTTCTCGGTTCTTCTCTTTTTCTCACCTAACGGCTGGTCGATTTTTTTGAGAAAATTGAGTTAATAATCTCTAGGTTGAGTTAAGGTTTGTAGTTACGCTTTAGCGCCAACTTCTGGGGAAAATCGGGCTAGAGCATCGACATTGCTTGTATTCCCAAGACTTGCCTGACTTGCCTTTACTGTTCTTTGTGGCGAGAAAAAGCCAGATCAGCAGTCTCGATTACCTTTAATAGCTGTTCGATGCGGTTTTCCGTTGGGGGGGCCAAACAGGGAAAAACGACTAAACCGGGGATTTGATTAGCCACCTCGGTGACAGCCACATCAAGGGTGACTAGGGGTAAATTAGCTAGGGTTTCCGACTTGCTCAAGGTTTGCAGATAAGAGTATAAATCTTCTGCGATCGAACTATCAATTAAGATAGCGTCCACCTCCCAGACAGTAGCTAAAAGTTCCGCCTGTTCGCAACTATCGGCCTCGATAAAACGATAATTTTCCCGAACTAATTGATTATTCCAAATCCAGCTAAAGGAAGATAAATCGGAGAAATTGGGGGCATAATGACCGTGTAAACGCAGCAGAGTCGGAGCAGTGCGCTGTTTTCGGCTAGGAACAGGGGAAACGGTCAGATTTAGGCAAGCTTGCAGAGCTGCCGAGGTGATCGGCGGAACCAGAAAACTATCGGCCCCTTGCTGTTGACTGCGGTTGCGATCGGAATCGGCGGCGGTGACAATAACTTTTATATCTTTGGTTTGGGGATGGGATTTCAGCAGCGTTAACACATCCCAACCGGACAAGAGGGGTAGATTGGGATTGAGAAAAACACAACGGGGTTTTAACTGACGGGCTTTTTCGATCGCCTCAGTGCCGCTACGGGCGATAATGGCTTTTAATCCCAATTCACTTAAGCGATCGACAAACTGTTCGATAACTTGGGGATTAGCTTCCACCACTAACACCAGACGCTGGGGAGTGGCGGACTCTTGGTCTGCACCTTGGGGATGAACTGGCAGCAGTAAAGTGAATTGACTGCCTTCCTGGGCCTTGGAGACAAAGGATAGATCACCACCGTGACAGCGTGCCAATTTTTGGCTGAGGACTAAACCTAAACCCGCACCCTCAAATTGACGGGTGAAAGGACTTTCTAGCTGTTGGAATTTCTGAAAAATCAGATGCTGGGATTCTTCTGGAATACCGATCCCCGTATCCCAGACGGTAAAAGCCAGCCAATTTTCCCAACGATTAACTTTAATGCCCAAATTACCGCCATCAATGGTGAATTTTACCGCATTATCTAACAAATGCACTAACATCTGTTGCAAACGGGCTTCATCGGCCAGAACATAATCTAACCCGGATTCGATGTCAAGACGATAGCTGCTGGGGAGATCGAGACGTTGGGGATACTTATCGACGATGATATCGTAAACCCGTTGACAGAGGCGATCGATTTTGACTCTAGTGAAAGTTAATTGTAGTTGTCCTGTCTCTAGGCGGGTTAAATCGAGGAGATCATTGACCAAAGCCATCAACTGGCGACCGCTGCGATAGATTAAATCGGCATATTTGGACTGTCGGGGGTTAAGTTCACCGATTTTTTGTTCCCGCAGCAGACTGGAGAGACCGATCACGGCGGTGAGGGGCGATTTAAACTCATGGCTGACACAGGCGAGAAATTCATCCTTAAGACGATTTAAATGGACTAGATCGGCATTTTTAACCGCTAATTCCTGACAATATTGCTGTTGTTCGGTGATATCGGTGGCTAACAGTAACCACAGTCCTGAAGCTTTCTCGATCAAGGGATAATTATCCGTTAAATTTAACGGCACGGACAACAGGCGCCAAGTCTTGGTTAAACCCGATGTCACTGTTTCTAGACGTTGGGGAAACAGGGGGGGAGTGGGGGATGGGAGGGTTAAGGGGTCATTAACTAAAGCAAAGGGAGAGTTATCGATATTAGCGGGGAAAGCTGCCCCGATTTGTTGACACCAAGCCTGATTTTGGTATAAAATTCCCGCTTCTGGACTGTAGAGCAGCAGCGGCAGCGGTAATTGTTCCAGAAATTTCAGAGGACGATCGCTGCGGGGGGGGGGAATGCGATCGCTGATGCGGGGCTGCGGAGGGGGATCATCGAGAATCGAGCGCCCGAGACAAAATTGGAGAAGTTTGCCCGTGTCTAGGCGTCCTAACAGTTTGCCCTGAGCATCCACTAAAATGGGGGCTAGGGCGATCGCTTCTCCCGTCAGGGTTGTCAGAAACTCACTCACGGCCATGCGAGCGTCAAGAGGGATAATCGGGCGCAGCCAACCGCTCAGATCCAGACAGTTGGAGGAGGGGTTTCTAGTTTCGGGGTGCTGTTGCTGATAGAGGAGGTAAGCGATCAGGGCTTGACTCTCAATCAGTCCTAGGGGACAATACCTCTCATCCACCACCACGATCGCTTCTGGATTGCCCCTGTTAATTAAATCTAAAAGACTGGCCCTGTCAATAATTAATTCACAGGTAGTAACGGATTGATTAAAGTGATGGAGGCTGAGGGTAACGCTAGGCATGGGGATAATACTAAATCCGTTGAGTATAGGCTACATATCAGGACAGGCAAAAGGCACTCATGCACAAGGCAAAAGAGAAATAGATAATCAGTCTTTGATAACTGGATTTAGTATAATTGGGTGGGCGGTGGCGGTAACTTTAGGGCATAATTAACAAACTGATGGCCAAACTATTAGTAGTCCTAGAACTTGAATCTACCTTGATTATGACGCTCGCTGATCTAGACAGCCTCCCCATTGATTACAATTAACTACAATACCCACTGCCAAAAAGCAAAGTTAACTTTAACTTCGCCGATCTGATGGCGAGGGGGTTGTCTTCTCGACAGAGAAAGTCTAACCTATAGTTTGTTATTTTCTATCTACCTTGCGGGTGAGAAAACGTTGCCTCCGAGACTGACTATTTATGCTTTTGTCCCAACGGACCCACCCTTGACGGGAGTGAGTTCACCCCTGGGGCTGGTTAATTCTTTGACGGCTTTATTGGCTAATGAACGCTATAATCTAACCCTAGGGTCGTCTTCTAGCGAATTACTGGCTAATATCGAGGCACAGAAGGAAAAAATCGATTGTTTGCTGGTGGTCTTTCACCCTTCCCTACAGCCGACTTTTAATCAACTCTACGAAGGGGGGATTTTGCTGCCAGTAGTGATCATTGTCGCTGACAAGAACATCACTGCCGAGACGAATGACTCTCCCACCTGTCTCTATCATAGTGCCGAATTACAAATTACCGTCAACGAATTAGACAGCATCACCTCCGTCATCGACCAAGCGATCGCTAGATTTCTCCATTTAGCTCCTAATTGCTCTTTTTCCGAGCGTACCACGATTGTTAACCAACCAAATCCCGTGGCAAATAATCACAGTTTTCTCCTCCTACAACAGCGCCGTTTAGCGGAAAAATTAAAAGAAAGACTCGGCTATTTAGGTGTTTACTACAAACGCAACCCGCAGCTATTTTATCGCAATCTTGCCCCGGAGGAAAAAAAAGAATTACTGCGGGAAGTAAGAGCAGATTATCGGGAGATTATTTTAAATTACTTCCAACAGGATTATCCGATTAATCAAGCGATCGATGAGTTGGTTAATAATGTCTTTTTTACCGATCTCTCAGTGTCGCAAATTCTGGAAATTCACATGGAGTTAATGGATGAATTTTCCCAACAGTTAAAATTAGAAGGCAGAAGTGAGGAAATTCTCCTAGATTATCGTCTCGCTCTCATTGATATCCTTGCTCACCTAGGGGAAATGTACCGTCGTTCCATACCTCGCGAGGATATCCCTTATGATTTATTATTGGGAATAGACTAAAATATCCCAGACAAATAGCGATGAACTCATATCCCCAGCCCCTTTGATCCTAACCTATGAGCGTCTTTAAAAAAACCTATGTTTTAAAACTGTACGTCGCCGGGAACACCCCCAACTCCGTGCGAGCCTTAAAAACCCTGAAAAATATCCTAGAAGAGGAATTTCAGGGAGTTTATGCGCTCAAGGTGATTGACGTGCTGAAAAACCCGCAACTAGCGGAGGAAGACAAGATTCTCGCCACTCCTACCCTTGCGAAAGTCCTCCCTCCCCCAGTGCGGAAAATTATCGGTGATTTGTCCGATCGAGAGAAGGTTCTAATCGGGTTAGACTTACTGTACGAGGAAATTCGCGAACGAGAAAATGATGGCTAGGCCTTCGGCAATAGGTGATTAGACGGGTTATATTTATTGAAGGAGAAATGATCGGGGCGTAATCTAGTACGTCTATGGGAAAGTCAAGAGTCAATGGCAATCAAGATAGTGTAAAGTGTCTAGTCAGTCCCGATATGTTTCTGTGGAAAAATTAGATAAAAATCCTACTCTTTAAATACTCGCTGGATAAATAATGACTCAATCTAACTCTAATAGCCAAGCAAATCCACCGATTAAACCGAAAGGTGTTCGCAAAATTAGAACCCTAATTGAAGGCTTTGATGAGATCACTCACGGTGGTTTACCCATGGGGCGAACTACCTTAGTGAGTGGCACTTCTGGCACGGGAAAAACCCTGCTTGCCGTTCAATTTCTCTACCACGGGATCAAGTATTTTGACTATCCGGGCCTGTTTGTTACTTTTGAAGAATCTCCCACCGATATCATCCAAAATGCCTATAGTTTTGGTTGGGATTTAGAAGAATTAATTGACCAGGGTAAGTTATTTATTCTCGATGCTTCTCCGGATCCGGAAGGTCAAGAGGTGGTGGGTAGTTTTGATCTTTCGGCCCTGATCGAGCGCATTCAATACGCAATTACCAAATATAAAGCAAAACTGGTATCAATTGACTCTGTAACTGCTGTTTTTCAGCAGTACGAAGCGGTGTCAGTGGTGCGGCGGGAAATTTTTCGGCTCGTCGCCAGGTTAAAATTATTAGGAGTGACTTCAATTATGACCACGGAACGTATCGAAGAATACGGAGCGGTGGCGCGTTTTGGTGTAGAGGAATTTGTCTCTGATAATGTGGTAATTATGCGGAACGTGCTAGAGGGAGAAAGGCGACGCAGAACCGCGGAAATCCTCAAATTACGGGGAACAACCCACATGAAGGGGGAATATCCCTTTACTATCACCAATGATGGCATTAATATCTTCCCCCTCGGAGCCATGCGTTTAACTCAGCGCTCTTCTAATGTCCGCATTTCTTCGGGAGTAAAAACCCTCGATGATATGTGTGGAGGCGGTTTTTTCAAGGATTCGATTATTTTGGCCACAGGAGCAACCGGTACGGGTAAAACTCTCTTAGTCAGTAAATTTCTAGAAGAAGGCTGTAGGCGCGGTGAGCGGGCGATTTTGTTCGCTTATGAAGAATCTCGCGCCCAATTGTCCCGAAATGCCTCTTCTTGGGGGATCGATTTTGAGGAGATGGAACGCAAGGGATTATTAAAATTATTGTGTTCTTACCCCGAATCGGCGGGATTAGAAGACCATTTACAGATGATTAAGTCGGAAATCTCGGAATTTAAACCCTCTCGTATTGCTATTGATTCTCTATCGGCACTCGCGCGGGGGGTGACAAATAATGCTTTTCGGCAATTTGTGATCGGGGTGACAGGATACGCCAAACAGGAGGAAATTACGGGATTTTTCACCAATACCACCGACCAATTTATGGGAGCGCACTCGATCACCGAATCCCATATTTCTACGATTACCGACACGATTTTAATGTTGCAGTATGTGGAAATTCGCGGCGAAATGTCGCGAGCGATTAACGTCTTTAAGATGCGCGGTTCTTGGCACGATAAAGGGATTCGTGAATATACTATCAGTCAGGATGGGGCGGATATCAAGGATTCTTTCCGCAATTACGAGCGGATTATTAGTGGTTCTCCGACTAAAATTAGCGTCGATGAAAAGACTGAATTATCGCGGATTGTTCGCAATGTGCGCGAAAAATTACAGGATGAATAATCGGCAGTTGACTGATTGAGATTATTTTGAAGGGCGATCGGGTAAAGTTGGTCTTAGGGAAAATAACCACCAGATCAACAAACCTAAGATAATCTAGAGAATATCTTTAACCAGGCGAATTTTTAAAAACTGTGCTTTCTAGATTTTTTGTCCTCAATCCAGACTTTTGGGGGGTTCTACCCCCCAAACCCCCCGTTGGGGGCGTGGCGCCGCCCCCAAACCCCCGCGCATTAGCTTTTCGGTGGGATGCTTACACGCAGTTGTTCATATATTTGTACTAATTTAAAAGTTACTGATAATACTAAATCTGGTTATTAAAGACTGATTATTTATTCCCCTTTTTGCATGAGTACATGAGTGCTTCTCCTGAGGCGAATTTTTAAAAACTGTGCTTTCTAGATTTTTTGTCCTCAATCCAGACTTTTGGGGGGTTCTACCCCCCAAACCCCCCGTTGGGGGCGTGGCGCCGCCCCCAAACCCCCGCGCATTAGCTTTTCGGTGGGATGCTTACACGCAGTTGTTCATATATTTGTACTAATTTAAAAGTTACTGATAATACTAAATCTGGTTATTAAAGACTGATTATTTATTCCCCTTTTTGCATGAGTACATGAGTGCTTCTCCTGATATGTTACCTATACTCAACGGATTTAGTATGATTGAGATTATTTTGAAGGGCGATCGGGTAAAGTTGGTCTTAGGGAAAATAACCACCAGATCAACAAACCTAAGATAATCCAGAGAATATCTTTAACCCGGCGAATTACAGAAATCGCTAAACCTAATTCTAGACTACCGGTTAAAGAAGCACCCAGCAGCACTAAAGAACCTTCTAAAGTACCGATATTAGCGGGAATAAAAAAGGTTCCAGCGCGCACTAATTGGGCAACGGAATCAAATAACCAAGCATCGGCAAAAGTGATCGGATGTTGGAGAAGTTGCATTAAAACATAGATTTCTAAAACTCCGAGGGGCCAATTGAGAAAACCGACGATCAAGCCATTTCTAAATAGGGGCAGATTCCGGTAAAATTCCCCTAAACGATCATCGACACTGCGAAGATTTTCTAAAGGTTTAGCTAGGCGATCGCATAAAAAAGAATGACCTAATCGATTAACTATTCGGGAGGATAAACGGAATCGCTGAATCAAGAAAAATATCAGGATACAACTGGAGAATATAGCGAGACTTAATCCGGTAAAAGTTTTAAAAGAATTAGAAAATTTTGGGGAAGCGAGGAGCAGAAAAAAACCGATAATTGCAAAGAAGACAAGGGAAGCAGTATTTAATGTCTTGGTCAGAATAATCGAGGCACTGGTTTCTTTATAGCTAATCTGATAGTGAGTTTTTAACATCACTGCTTTAAAACCTTCTCCTCCCAAAGAAGCGAAGGGAGTCACGCGATTAAAGGCTGCCCCTACCATGTAAATTAATAATAGGCGAATTGTCCATCGAGGTTGGATAGGAATGCTTTTAAAAGTTAGTTGCCAAGTAAAAACATCGGTGAGGAATTCTAGGAAATAAAAAATAATCACTACTGTCATTCCCCACCAACTGACTAGGGTGATTTGTTGCCAAACTTCTTGTAGATTGGTTTGGCGTAAAATTACCCCTAGTAAAACAAAACCTAAACCCAGAAAGATAAATTTAAGATATTTCATACTAAATTGTGAATTGTGAATTGTGAATTGTGAATTGTGAATTATGAATTATGAATTATGAATTATGAATTATGAATTATGAATTATGAATTATGAATTATGAATTATGAATTATGAATTATGAATTATGAATTATGAATTATGAATTATGAATTATGAATTGTGACTGATAACTGGTAACTGATAACTGAAAAAGCTGATCACTGAAAATAATTCCAACGTTGAATAAATGGGAGCCAATGGGATTCGACTAACTCGATCGCTTTTGCATCTGGGGGATAATTATTTTTTTTATATCCTTGCAGACTGGCGATATATTTCTCAAAGCGAGGCCTGGATATTTTTAAGTCGGGAAGTTGCAGTTGATTGTAAATTTTCTCGATTTGTGCTAGGGGGTCTTTTTCTAAATCTTCAAAACGAATTTCTACAAAACTATCGGCGGGTAAATCGGCACTATCTCGCAGGAGAGAATTAAGCATTGAGGGATAACTTTTCAGAATTACCTGCTCGATTTCATCCGTGGATAAATTATCGTAGGATTGTAGTGCTAGTTCCGGTAGGATGCGGGTAAAAAAGTGACGGGTTGAGGGAAAAACTAGATAGGGATTGCGGTAGATATGAATAAATTTAGCATCGGGCCAGATAGCTCGCAATTTGGCAATATGTGCCGTATAAACGGGGTTTTTGATTAGTAATTGTTTGCCTTTTTGATGTATGGAAACTTTTTTTAATAGATGAGTATGCCAACGCTGCCAAGTGGCGATTTCTTTCTCGCTGCAGCCTTGAAAAAAAACCCCTCGCTGGAAATGATACTGAAAACGTTGGGGAAAGTATAAACCATGGTAGTAGGAAAGGGGGATCATGCTGGCTAGGGCGATCGAGTCTTCTTGGGGGGAATCGGGAGTAACGGCGACGTTATCCACATGGCGATCGCTAGGTAGGGCCAATTCTAGCAGCGGTTGAAATAAGCGGACGATGCCGAGGATATCCCAGGGTAATCCCACCGCTAGGGGCGAAATATAGCCAAAATGCTCCGATTGACCGAGTAAATTGTGGAGATGGGTCGTGCCGCTGCGCCAATAGCCGACAATAAAAATGGGTGCTTTTACCTGTACGCCGCGCTCATAAAACCCTGTCATTAAAATTCGTTCTAGGGTAGAAAAAGGCAGTCGCGCCAGGGTAACTGCCAGCGCCAGGGTTGCTGGGGCCAAATTGGGGCGATTAATGCCGCCATTGGTCAAAAACAAACGAAGGAGAGTGCTAAGGTTGCTACCGCAGAGGGGATGAAACAAACTGGACATATTAACTATTTTTTAGCGGTTTTTTGGCGGATAGCTTGGCTGGCCAAGGTTTTACCGAATTCCCAAGCGGCCCCTGGGAAGCGGTGTGCATCAGCCACCACATCTTTAACGGCGGTGACAAGCCAACGGCAATCCTCATCGGAGAGGGTGAGGGGGGGGATAAACTTGATGATATTCATGCCGTGGCCGGAAACCTGCGAGAGAATTTGATGGCGGGTAAAGAGGGGAACGACGATTAACTGGGAAAATAGCCCTTTATTGGCGGTTTCTAGCATTTTCCAGGCGGCTTTTAGTGACCAACTGCTCGGCTCGGCAAATTCCAAGGCGATCATCATCCCCAATCCCCGCACTTCCTGCAAACATTCGTACTGATCTACGAGGGGCCGTAGTTCTGCGATAATTTGTTGACCGATTACGGCCGATCGCTCGACTAATTTTTCCTCTTCAATCACCTGTAAAGTGGCAATACCGGCGGCCATGGCCAGATTATTTTTACCAAAAGTGCTACCGTGAACCACAGAACGATCCATGCGATCGAATACTCGATCGAAGATCCAGCGACGACAGAGAACCGCTCCCACTGGCACAAAACCGCCCGAAAGAGCCTTGGCAACACATAAAATGTCCGGTTCTACCCCCCAATGTTCCACTGCCCAAATTTTGCCAGTCCGGCCCAAACCGGTCTGCACTTCATCGGCCACAAAAAGAGTGCCGTAACGACGACAAAGGGCAGCCGCTGCGGGGAGATAGTTCGGTTCGGGAATTCTCACTCCGTGACCTTGGATCGGTTCGGTAATAAAAGCCGCTACTTCTTGGTTAATTAGAGCTTTTTCGAGCGCAGCCAGATCGCCGAAGGGAATTTCCTCAAAATCGGCGACAAAAGGCCCAAATCCCTGGCGATAATGGGGATCGCCGGTGGCGGAAAGGGAACCCATGGTTAACCCGTGGTAGCCTCCCTGACAGTAAACAATTTTGCTGCGTCCGGTGGCGTAGCGGCTGAATTTAATGGCAGCCTCGACGGTTTCTGTGCCGGAATTAGCAAAGAAAACTCGTTCTAATCCGGGAGGTGCGATCGCTGCTAACCGTTCGGCCAGCAATCCCGCTAGGATAGAAGCATCCAATTGGACTAAATTGGGTAATGCTGCCGTCAATACCTCCTGTAAAGCTTGCACGATCTTGGGGTGATTGCGTCCGAGGGCGAAAACACCAAAACCACTCAGTAAGTCCAGATACTTTTCCCCCTGATTGTCGAATAGGTACGGACCTTGGGCTTTAACGTAGTGGCGATCATAGCCGATCGTTTTTAGTACCCTAACCATCTGGGGGTTTAGGTATTGTTCGTGGAGGGCAAAGTTTTCTTCTAGTCTTTTTTCTATCAGTTCTAAAATGCTCATAAATTCCAGATTTGATTACTGAAAAACTATTTTTCAAACACCTCAAAACCGATTATGTCCATAGCACATTATCATGATTTTTGGTTACTTAATATTATAAATTATTCAATATATTTTGTCAAGCATTTAAGAACTTATCTAGAATAATTAAACTAATTAACTCTTGTGGGCTAAAGGTTAAAGCAAATTTTAAATAATTTATTATTCAGTTTTTATATGGTAGGGGCGCATCGCGTGCGCCCAAAATGTAATATCAGTAAACTGATTACTGATAACTGATAACTTATAACTTATAACTTATAACTTATAACTGATAACTGATAACTGATTACTGATAACTGATTACTGACAGCTATAAAAAAACCGACCAACAAGAGAGAATTCCTGTCAGTCAGTCGGTGATGATAGGCTGAATTTTAGTCAGCTTTATTTCTTAGCGGGGGCAGCCTTAACGAGTTCCAATTCACTTTCAGCGAAGTTATTGGTATTCAGTCCACCGGCGCTACCACTAAAACCGTGGTAGTTAACAGTGTTAAAACGGACGATAACGGGATAGAGGATACCACTTTTATCAACACTGGCTACGGTTCCCACATCGTTGTACCAGTAAGACTCTTTCCGTTTGACTCTAACTTCGGCTCCGCGTTCGATTCCAGGCATAGCTGTTGTTTTTTTTTAAGGGTTTAGTTAACAGGTTACAATCAGAGCGAGTTTGCCGAAAGGGTTTTTACTTTAAGTTTTATTGCAAATCTTGCCACTCTGTTTGGACAAAATGCCCCGAACGTCCCCATAGGTCTGCCTTTGGTGCAATGTTAACGATTGTTAAGTTAAAAGGAATGGCCGTAGTCAGGTATTTTTGGGCCGACATTCCCACATCTGGTCCGATTTGAAAAGCGGCGGCGGTGGCTAAACCTAAGCCTAATAACTGAGAAATCAGACCTCTGGGTAAGAGAAGATGAGTTCCTAAGACTAAGCCGGCGGTTAAGGCTAAAGTTACCGATAAATTGGTGCCACAACGCGGATGTAATGCCAATTGCCCCTCGCCATTTTTGAGACGATGGAGCGCCTGTTTGGCCGCAATTTGCAGTTCATTTGTATTAACCTGTCCGTAGAGATAAAAACCCCTATCGGTGGAGAGTCCTCCCAGGGCCTCGTTATCTGCTTGGGAATGGTCAAAAGGCGATTGACGACGGGCAGCCATTTCGCTTAATACCCAGACGGTGGCGTGTTCCAAGGCGTGAACCTGTCGCAGGGTCAGAAATTCTTTGAAACCGGGGATAAAGCCGATTTGTGCCAGTAAATCGCTGTCTTGCTGGGGCGAGGGGTTAAACCAGTCAAAAGAGGGGTTAGAAGGGCTACTAGAGGTCATAAAGTTGCGGTAGGGGGAGTTTTTTCGGGGAAGATGAGGGTGCTATAGGGTTGCAAGGCGGTGTCCCAGTAGGTGTCTTTAATGGGGATTGACCAGGGTGGTTTCGGCAAAAAAGGGAAAATCTGACCACAGGGTAACTGCTGCTAGTTCTTGCTTTAGGTAAGGTTGGCTGAATAAATCTAAAAACCTTGTTGGATAAGACTTCTAGACTTTTTTGAATTCCAAAAGTGCCAGGCATGGGAGTGAGCAGGGGGAAAATCCCTGGACTTTTTCCCTGAAAATTGGGTAATTGACCCCCTGAAAATCGGTAAAACCCTACACCCTACACCCTACACCCCACACCCTGCCTCCACGAAAAACTTTTTGCCGCAAACCCTAAGTAAGAAGCGAAATGATTCCAGTTATCTGGATTGCTGGTCTTGGTCATAGAAACTGTAGTCAATTAGCTGTCTAAATAGGCGTTAATGATAGCAAGAGCCACTAAGGGAGCTGTAATTGTTCTCAAAATGCGTTTTCCCAGTGATACAGGTAGAAAATCAGCGGCGAGCGCTTGTTCTATTTCTGCCTCCGTCCATCCCCCTTCCGGTCCGATGGCCATGGTTATCTCGGTTGATGTTTGCAATTGAGCAAGTAGCGGGGCCACTGTTCTACGGGTAACACCAATATAACAAGTTGTCTGTGGGTTAGCTCCCCGCTTAAGGATGGCTAAAAATGATTGTGGTTCTTCGATAATGGGAATAATCTGTCTTTCTGATTGTTCTACAGCTTCCCGGGCAATTTTTCGCCAACGGTCGATTTTTTGAGGACTAGGATTAACTAAACCGCGTTCTGTCAGCAGCGGGATAATCCGATAAACTCCTAATTCGGTGGCAGCGCGAACGATATCATCAAAGCCATTTTTGGGAATTGCTACCATTAAATTCACTTGTACTGGTAGTTCGCTAGTTTCGTTTATCGCTTCTAAAAGATGGGCCGAATTATCAATTATTTCTGCTAACCACGCTTGTCCTTGTCCATTGAGGGCAATAAAACGTTCATGGGATTTTAAACGAACAACTTTTTTAAGATAATGACTTTGTTCGGGTGTTAAGGCAATTAACCCGTTTTCTAGGGTATTAAAATCAAGAAGAAGACGGTAATACAAGGCGGTTTAGTCTATATTACTATTGTGTTCAGAATCACTGTCAGCTATCTATTTTAGCTTTTATGGTGTTTTTGTATGGGGTAGATGGCTCTTCTGGTTTCTGTGTGGAAACGAGGTCTATACTGATAGTTTCTTCGACAAAATAGTCCTAAAAGTGTTACCCGATAAGCATTTCACGATTCCATAAGCAAAAATTATCACACAAAGTCGAGAAGAGCCGGTAGATTAGCCTAAAATCTTGATCATTAACAAACACGGGAATTGATTAATGAATTTACTAGGCATCGTTTTATACTCTTTTATGGGGGTGCTGTTGTTGGGGTTAGCTGTAGCTATCTGGTGGTTAGTCGATACCGTATCTTTATCCCCCACTAAACCGAAAAGAGCTACTTCTAAAAATAATCGTCAAAATTTGCCAATCAGTCAGCCTAAACTTTTCTACTTAGAAAGAGAACTTTTAACCCTCGTGAATGGAGATAAAGCTTTAGCGACTCGATTGCTTTTAAATATTAGATTGAGAAATCCCCAACGCAGTAAAAGCTGGTGTTATGAAAAAGTTATTTATGATCTAAAACGAGATCGAGGAGGAATTTAAATTGCCACTACAACAATTAGACTTATTAGAAGAATACCGTAGTGATCGCCATAATCTCATTGCCGATTTTTATCTACCTTGTTTAGCACAATCTACCCTCTATTGTCGAGCAGTCGGCTTTTTTTCTAGTTCTTCCCTTGTCTCTCTAGCTAAAGGATTAACCGCTTTAATTCGCGGAGGTGGAAAAATGCGTTTAATTGCTTCTCCCTATCTCTCGAGAGAGGATATAGAGGCGATTACTCAGGGATTAAAGCAAAGGGAAGAAGTGATTACTAAATCTTTGTTATCAGTTCTAGAAATTGACTTAGACGAAATTACTAAAAATCGTTTTGCCTGTTTAGCGTGGCTATTAAGTCAAGGAGTCTTAGAAATTAAATTAGCCATTCCCAAAAACTTAGTTAATTTTGGCTTATATCATGAAAAGTTAGGACTATTTATTGATGCTTTTGAAAATGCGATCGCTTTTACTGGTTCTGCGAATGAAAGTCACAGCAGTTTACAGGATAATTTCGAGTGTATCGATATTTTTCGCTCTTGGCAATCTCAGGAACAGCTAAGAGTTCAGAGAAAAATTGATAATTTTGAAAAACTCTGGCACAATCAAACTCCCCATCTAGATATTTGGGATTTTCCCGCAGCAGCAGCCCAATCTCTCTTAAAATTTCGTCCTGATTTTCCACCCACTACCGAACCCGATAGCAGTAGCAAAAAAACTTTTAAAGTTGCCGCCGATACCAGCAAATATCAGTTATCCTCTCCCCTAAAAATAACACCCCAGCCCCGTCAAATTGAGGCAATAAGTGCATGGAAACAAGCCAAATATCAGGGGATACTTGCCATGGCAACAGGAGCGGGAAAAACGATTACAGCCCTGGCTGCCGCTAGTGGTTTATCAAGGTTAGAATTAATTGTTATCGGTGTACCTACTAAAGAATTAGTCCAGCAGTGGGTGAAAGAATTAAACTGTCGAACTACCTATGCTTTTCCTGTGGTAGCGATGGGTAATTCTCGTGCTTGGCGTGAGGTTTTATTTCGCAAATTACGGTTAATTAATCATCAAGAATTGCCCTCTCAGAGATATCCTGTAATTGTGGTGGGAACCTATGGAGAGTTGGCTAAAAATACCGTTAGTGATTTAATTACTGATGCGGGAGGTTTGCCAAAAGAATCTTTATTAATTGCCGATGAAGTTCACGCTACTGGTGCGGGAGTTTATCAGCGTCTTTTACGGGATGATTTTAGTTATCGTTTGGGTTTATCAGCAACTCCTTTGCGTGCCTACGATGAACTCGGTACGGAAAAAGTTTTAGATTATTTTGGGGGAATTGTCTATGAATACGGGTTAGAGTTAGCTATTCAGCAGGGTATTTTGTGCGAGTACGATTATCACGTTTATGTCACCTATCTCGCAGAAGAAGAACAGGAAAAATATTGTCAGTTAACTGCAAAAATTGCTCGCTTATTTACTCAAGAAGACAGTAAAGCAGTGAATTGTTTATTAATTCAACGGGCGCAATTAATTAAAGCAGCGGGGGCAAAATTAACTATAATTGATCGTATTCTGGCTGAACACACCTTAGAACAAACATTAATTTATTGTGCCGATATTGCCCAAGCAACTGCTATTAGTACCCGATTGGCGCGTCAGGGAAAAAGAGTCGCTCGCTATAGTTCCTTAGACAGCGATCGAGTTATGTTATTATCACAGTTATCTTCGGGAAATCTTGACGCATTAGTGGCGGTAAAATGTCTCGATGAGGGAGTTGATATCCCACAAGTCAGTCAGGGAATTATCCTCGCTGCTGATGCTTCTCCTCGTCAATTTATTCAACGTCGCGGCAGAATTCTCCGGGCAGCCGTGGCAAAGAAGAAAGCGACTTTAATCGATGTCTTGGTGGTTCCTCCTTGGGGCGATGGTGAGGTAAAATTAATTGCATCGGAGATCAAAAGAGTTATTGATTTTGCCCGGGCAGCCAGCAATCAAGCTACAGTTATCAACAGATTAGTCCAAGAATTAAGTTACTATGGCTTTACCTACTCAGATCTGTTATAAAATTTATCCTCATCAAGGTATCTCTTGGCAAATAAGCATTAAGACTTGACAATACCCACTCCCCAACCCCCAGAAAATCCATGGATATAACTGCTAAAATTGAAGAACTGGCACAAAAATATGAGATACCTCCCCAACTGCTGGGGGAAGCCATGGCTTTAGAAGTAGAAAAAATTACTCTCAAAAATCGGCGGCTATCACCTAAAATTGTCGAACTTATCGAAAAATATACCGACTCCTCACAATAAATAAACTCTATGACTTTGAGACTGAAACAAATTCGCTTAACTAATTGGAAATGTTACCCTAGTCAAAATATTACTTTTAACCTGCATCCCGACAGAAAAATTCAGATTATTTTTGGTAATAATGGCCACGGTAAAACTTCTCTGATGACGGCGATTTTATGGTGTCTATATGGGGGAGATATTGTATCTAAAGAGACTCTGAAAACCTATTTTTATCGAGGTAAGGATGATTCTTCACCGGCAAAAGAAATGCGGGTAGAATTAAATTTTACTAGAAACGAGAAAAATTACTTTATCAGTCGCACAGCGAAATTAAAAGTTAATGGTAGCACTTCTTATCCCAGCGTAGAGGAAGCATTATTTTATGAAGATGGAACCATGAGAAGTAACTCTAGGGAATATATCGAAGCATTGCTTCCTAAATCTATTCGAGATTTTTTCTGTTTTGATGGCTTAAAAATTGAACAATATACCCAGATAACCCAAACTAAAGAAGCAAAAGAAGCAATTGAAAAAGTTTTGGGTATCCCTGAATTAAGAAATCTGCGCGATGATACAGAAAAAGCCTTACAAGAATTAGAAAACCGTTTCAATAAAGCAGAGGGAACCAGTCAAGCTTTAAAAGATAAGAGAAAACAATTGCGAGAATTAGAAGGAGACATTGAACTTAAAAAAGGTCAGCTTAAAAATGCTAAAGATGAGGAAAAAAATGCTAAAATTATCCATCATGATGCTCAAGAAAAAGCCGCACAGATTGAAGGTTTACGAGAAAAACAAGAGGAAATTCATAACTTAGAGAAAAAGCGTATCGGTTTACAAACTCAGTTAAATAACCTACAAAAGTCTATCGATTCTTGGTTAAAAAAAGCTTCGATACCTTTGCTGATTAACTTTGTGCAGGAAATGGCTGACGATTTGCAAGTTACTAGCTTAAAAAGCACTTATAAAACTAATTCTACAGCAGTTTTAAAAGCAATACTTGACGATGAAAGCTGTCTATGTGGTCGTTGTTTAGATCAAAATTCTCGTGACTTTATCCTGCAACAAATTGCCGAACTAGAGTCCTTAGAAGTGGACAACGCCACCAGAATAGAAAAAGACCAACTTAGAATTTATTTACAGGGAATTATCCGAGATAATGCCAAATTTAGCAATTATAGTCAATTGCTTTTACAAAGAGATCGTTTAGAAGAAGAAATCGAAGAAATTAATCAACATATTAAACAGCTAAAACAGGAAACCACGGGAACCAATCAAGAATCAGCTAATGAGATTTGGCGAAAAGTTGGCGAATCTGGTAAAAATGTTGAGATGATCCAAGAAAAGATCGAACGCTTGCAAAAGGAAATTGAAATCAAAGAAAAGCAATTAGAACATTTACGCAAAGAAGTGGAAATTTTAGCTAGTGAAAATAAAACCACATTGATGTTATCTAATCAGGTTAAAATGGCCAGAGGTTTAAAAAATGCCACTAACGAATTAATCGAATGGAATATCGATAATTCCCAAAAAATGATTAATCAAGTAACCAGCGATCGCTATTTACAAGTAACCAACAAACCAGAGGAATATAGAGGAGTAGAAATCACTCCCGAATACACTTTAGGAATCCGTACCATCACGGGAAAATTATTAAATCCCGATGTCTTAAGTGCGGGAGAAAAGGAAGCTTTAGCTTTTGCTTTTATCACTGGTTTAAATCAAATAACCGATAATTGTGTTCCCCTAATTATGGATACACCTTTTGGAAATTTAGATGAAGAACATCGAGAAAATATTATTAACTCTCTCTCTAATTTAAACTCCCAAGTAGTTATTTTAGCAACGGATCGCGATCTACCCGATCGACTTTTAAATCTCTTGCTTCCCTACACTACCGATATTTTAAAAATACACCGTTTGGCTGCCGATGAAGATGCTTCCGTGATTGAAGTGATGGAGAGTTACTAATGCAGAGAATCGATCCCAGTTTGAAGATTTATGCCTCGGAAACTTCCAGAAATTATCTACAGGTACTAAAAGATAATAAAACCTTTGAGCGCATGGTAGATGCTTATTTATTCGCCGCTGCTTTTGCCATTAAACAAGACTTCAGTATCTACGGAACCACTTTGAGCAATCGACAAGATTTAATTGCTATTAGCCAAATCGATCCGGAAGTTATTTTAGCTTTAACTGCCGGAATTTATATTATCTGTAAAAAGAATTCCTATCCTCAACCCAGCGATGGCAAAGAAGTTTTAGATAAGATCTGTCAATACGCAGAAGTGGGATTAAGGGAATTAAAAGAACGCTGGCAAGGCAAAGTCAGCAATCAAATTCAAGCTGATATTGAGAGAATTATCAATAATCTCTAAAATTCTCTCCATCTAACTATCTTTTTTAGCGATAACGACAAATTAGATTCTTTCCACACTGCCAAAAAAGACGGGTTCCACACGAATAGCAACGATACTAGCCGGACGTAAAACCATATATTCCCCTTGGATATTTCTGATCGGAACATTGATAAAATCCTGGGAATCGGCTTTCGGAATTAATTCGTTACTGTACCACTTTTGAAATTCTTGGATGGTCAAAAAACGGACTTCCTCGCGATGTCCACTGCTTAAGAACAAATGTACAGCGTACTCGTCAGCTTTTCTACTCATTTTTTTAACTAATCAGATTGAATTTTTGTAATAAAGTTGCCATTAAAGGCGGAAAAGTGAGACGCAATTCGCTAGGATCCGAGAAAATTAATTTTTGGTAGCTTGGCAGGTCAAAAGCTAGTTTACCCTTTAATTCCGCCCGATTTTGATAGGTTAGCAGAATTTGTCCGCCCTGTTTACAAGCGATCGCATAACCTAATTCTACACCCACTAGGGGACTAGGCAGTAATTCCGTTTCCTTTTGGCTAATCGCCGTAGCATCGGCAATAAATAATAAACTTTTGCGAATTTGGCGTAATTGACTATCACTCAATCTGGTGACATTGCCCTCAGTTCGGGGCGTTTCTTCGATGGTTAAGGGCAAACGGGAGCGTTTATTGAGATTTTCGACGGTTTCGGTCAAAACTGTTTTTAAAGCGGTGCTAGAGTCCTTAAATTGGCTTTGGGAGCTAAAATAAATGACGGGATCCAACCAGGCGCTGAGGTCCTGTTTAGTAAAGTAAATTTCTTGGGAAATCAGGTCAATATTCGAGATGACGTAACCGCCACTACCTTCGAGGTAAAATTCCACCCTTTCCCCTTCTAGATAGCGTTGGAACCAGACAGAACCCTGTATCGTCAGACTATCATCGAGAAAATCGGCTCTTAAACCCGATTTTAGGAGACTATTGCGACTTAAGCGCAAGTCGTGGGGACGTTTGACAACCTCGCGGATAGGTTCGTATTTGTCCAGATACCAAGCTTTCAGGGCAATGATGGCCATAGGTGTGGCGATTAAAGACACTCTCCCATTTTAGCAGTAAGCACCGATATCCTCTCCACATTCATCGGCTAGGTAAGAAAGAGCGCGAAATCTTAACATCATCAGGTTTTCGTAGAGGGGATTTAGCTTGCAAAGGGGCGGAATCTCTAGAATTGTCCGGCTAAATAGGGTAATTTTCCTAGCAAAGGGACATTGAGCCGGAATTAGACGACAAATCCGATGAGCCAGTGCAGGTGTATTAATCTCTAGGCGATCAATTCGTTGCCGCAGGGGTTGCCATAAATCCCATTTTGGTTGCGGTGACGGGTTTTTCCGATTGCCTTTCGACCAAGGGGCGATCCAATTAGACAAAATTATTTTATTTGTGGTATAATCTGATACATCAGCATCAGCCATAGCCTTACCTTCTATTGATTGACTCATAAGGTTCTATCTGAGATTACGAGAGGACGAATACTCTTTCCCGAAAATCCTCTAGGATGTTCGGATAGTTGGCCGCTTTAAAGATAACATCTCTGGGATAAAATTACTCGTTAAGACTACACAGGAACGCTGGGGATGCGGAGAGGAAATTTGAACTTTTGTACTAATTCCCTGTCTCCGAGTTATCACCTGAAAGCTAATAGGCAACAGACGACAATAAGATAACGTCACCAGTGAGTTTAACTAGATTAATCTCTAAGCTTCGCCCAAAGATATTGGCTCTGATTAGAGCTATTTCTAGGTTAGCAAAAACTCAGGTTTTTTCACGTCAGCATAGTACACTTTTTCTGGGTATAAAATAGCACCCAGTTTTGTCAAAGATACGCAATGCAAGGGGTGGGATGTGGGAATTATCAATTATGAATTATGAATTATGAATTGGGTAGTTGGCTCTCTTAGGTTTGGTGGGCAAAATGTATTCTAAGATACAGTCCTGCTGGCGGTCGCAACGCGCTCGCTACGCGAGACCGAGTGGAAGGAACCACAAAGACACAAAGGACACAAAGATTGATCGATCATAGAGTAAGTTAAACTTATCACACAGAACCTAGAAGAGCCAGGAGTTTTTTGCTGTGAACTGATAACTGATAACTGATAACTGATAACTGATTTACATTCTTTCCAAAACGGGAATTCCTAGCAGAGATAAGCCTAATTTTAGGGTTCTTGCCGTTAAATCACACAAGACTAAACGAGAGGTTTTAATCGGTTCTGCCGCTTTCAGAACGGGACAATTCTCGTAGAAACGATTATACTTTTTACTTAGTTCGTAAAGATAATCACATAAACGATTGGGTAATAAATCTTCTTCCACGGCACTAATTACTTCCGGAAATTGCAGTAATTGTTTAGCCAGAATTAATTCGCTTTCATCCTTGAGAATTAGCGATGAATTGGCACTTAAATCCTGAAAATTAATACCACCTTCGCGACTGATACTCTGGACCCTAGCGTAAGCGTACAGCATATAGGGGGCGGTGTTGCCTTGCAGATTGAGCATTTTGTCGTAACTGAAAACGTAGTTACTATTGCGATTTTGGCTGAGATCGGCGTATTTAACGGCACTTAAACCGACAGTTTCGGCAGTCTTAGCGATAAAATCGCTGGTTTCTTCTCTTTCCTCGCTTGCCAGTCTTTTTTCTAAGTCAGCTAGGGAACAGGCAATCGCTTGATCGAGTAATTCTTGTAATTTTACCGTCTCCCCGGAACGAGTTTTTAATTTTTTACCATCTTCCCCTAAAACTAATCCAAAAGCGACGTGAACCACTGCCACATTATCGGGTAAAAATCCCGCTTTTTTAGCCACCTGAAATACTTGGGCAAAATGGTTAGCTTGTCCAGCATCGGTAACATAAATTATTCTTGCGGCTTTATCTTGCCGCACTCGATAACAAATTGCCGCTAAATCGGTGGTAGCGTAATTATAACCGCCGTCGGATTTCTTGACAATTAGGGGCAAAGGCTCCCCCTCTTTGTTGGTAAAACCATCGAGAAAGACGCATAAAGCGCCGTTGTCTTCTGTTAGCAATCCCTGTTGATCTAATTGTCTGATTACTGTCTCAAGGTAGGGATTATAAAAAGATTCCCCCCTTTCGGTTAGTTTTATATCGAGAATATCATAGATTTTCTGAAATTCCCGTCGTGATTGTTGACAAAGTAACTGCCATGCTTGACGACTTTGAGGATCACCCGACTGTAATTTTACTACGGCTTGGCGGGCAGTTTCTTTAAAGTTTTCGTCTTCATCAAAACGAATTTTAGCCTTTTTATAAAAGCTAACTAAATCCCCTAAATCGAGAGCATCTGCTTGGGTTAAAGCACTAGGATAAGCTTCTTGTAGATAGGTGATTAACATCCCGAATTGAGTCCCCCAATCCCCGACGTGATTAAGACGAATTACTTGATGATGACGAAATTCCAAAATCCGAGCAATACAATCACCGATTATAGTCGATCGCAAGTGACCGACGTGCATTTCTTTGGCAATATTGGGACTGGAAAAATCGACAATAATTTTTTGACTGGGGTTAGCAGCGGCAACTCCTAAACGGTTGTCAGTAATTAGGTCTTTTAATTGGGTTTCTAGATAACTGGGTTTAAGGGTAAGATTGATAAAACCGGGTCCAGCAATTTCGGGGGGTTGACAGAGATCATCTATCTCTAGATTTTTTAGTAAAGTTGTCGCCACTTCTCGGGGTTTTTGTTTTAATTCTTTGGCTAAAGAGAGGGAAATATTACATTGATAATCGCCAAAACGGGGGTTACTAGCGGCGACAATTAGGGGATCGGTAGCGGCGAAGTTTTCCCCAAAGGATTTAACTAGGGATTGGGAAAAACGCTCTTTTATTTGTTGGATAATGGCAGTCATAGAGAGAATTTAGCAATGAATGTTAGAAATCTATGGGTAATGAGGAAATTTATCTTGCTCTCATCTTGAATAAAATTGAGCCGGACGGGGTATTATGTCCATTTTCTTGGTACATTATAAGCATCAAATTTAGTATCTTTACTAATTAGAATTAGTGATTTGTTTAGAGACTGAGCAATTAGCATTCTATCAAATGGATCACGGTGATGCAAGGGTAAAGTACAAATTTTTAGAGTATCAGAAAATGATATAGACAGTAAGGTTATATCTGATGCTTCTAGTTTAGTTTCAATGGTTTCATAACTTTTTTGTAGGACTAACTTACCTAAATTTAACTTAATCGCGATTTCCCAGAGACTAACAATACTGACATAAACTTCAGGAGCAAAATCAATTTCCTCCCGAAGATTATTAGGTAAGTTAGGATCGTTTTCAGTTAACCAGATGAAAGTATGGGTGTCCAGAAGAAAAGATGTCATCACATATATTCCTGAAAATCTTCCAAAGACTCATCAAAGTCATCGGACAAAGGTAAGGTAAATGTACCTTGTAAAATTCCTGAACGACGTTTTCTAAGAGAAGGTTTCTCTATAATAGCATCTGATTGATAATTGGCCATCAAATATTCAGCATAGTGAAGCAGCTCTATTTTTAAGAACTCTGGCATTGTTTCGACAGTTTCTAAGATTTTTGTGTCTATATTCATAGGTTTGGGATACTTAATTTGAGCTAATTCTTACTAATTACTTATTCCTTAACCAATAAAACCACGGCATAAACTGCGATACCTTCTTCTCGTCCCACCGGTCCTAATTGTTCGTTAGTAGTGGCTTTAATTCCCACCTGGTCCGGATTAATCTTGAGAGTTGCTGCTAACTTGGCTCGCATCGCACTGAGGTGGGGTTTCATTTTCGGTTTTTCGGCGACAATTACCGAATCAATATTATTAATCCGCCAACCTTTATCGATAATTAACTGATTAACTTGCTCTAATAATTTTAAACTATTCGCCCCTTGCCATTGTGGGTCTGTGGGGGGAAAATAATGACCGATATCGCCTAAACTAAGCGCACCCAGCATGGCATCCATAATAGCGTGGGTTAAGACATCGGCATCACTGTGACCCAATAAACCGACAGTATGGGCAATCTCTACTCCTCCTAAAATTAAAGGTCTTCCTGTTACCAATCGGTGGATATCGTAGCCGTTACCAATACGAATATTCATAGAGCAGTACCTTTGAAGTTATATTAATTATCTTATCGCAAAGGGAACAGGAAACGGGGAAATATTTTCCCTCACTTGTCCTTATTAGCTAATTAGCTAGGAAGGATGAACTATTCTGCTGAAGTTTTTCCTAATACAATGAAAGCTTATACTAAATTAATTTTTGATAGTATCATTAACTGCTAATCCAACTTTAAAAACCCACTTCTCACTTGCCACTCTATACTTGTTAAATAAGATTTAGTATAACTCGATCGCTGTTAAAATTGCGGTAGAATCAGGAGAGGGTTGGGTTTCATGCTTCAAACCAACCTACGTTCTTTTTCAATAAGATTTATAGCGTTTTTCAGTCTGCTAAGGTACAAAAGTTATGGGTTTTAGGCACTCATGCAAAAGGGAAGAAAAATAGGTGTACCTTACTAGCTTAGGAAACGCTATAGTTAAACACCGAATTTTGAACAATTATGCAACAATTTATTCAACAGTTAAAAATCGATTTATCCTTGACAGTGATCTAGCAGTTTCATCATTTACTTTCCTAAATATCCTTAGCTAATCATCGCCAATAAACCTTGATAAAAAATCTGAAAACTAGGAGAACAATTATGAGCAGGAGTCATAAATTGAGAAATTTCTCGGGCTGCTTTCACTTTTTCTAAACCTCCTCGATGATACCCAGCTTTTTGAAGTATCTTTTCTAAGTTTTCCCAAGTTCCGCCCGTAATTTCATCGGGTTTTCTGTATTTTGCTTGCTGTCCCACATTAGTAGAAACTTTGGGATAGGCTGAGACTATAGCCTGAATATCACCAAAAAACCAAGCTTCTAGTTCTTCTATAGCAATTCTATTTAACACCTGAAATGTTTTTTTATCTTCACTAATCGTTTTGGTGATCAGTCCTGTTTGTTGGGCAATATTTTCTAACTTTTCTTTGAGCATTTGACAATCTTCATTGTCTCTATCTACAAGAATAATGATTCGATAATCATCGGGTATCCAGCATTGATAGCCTTTTAATCGCTCCGGTAGTTTTTTGATTAAATCGGATTTACCTCGAAAGGCATGAATTTTATAGGTGACATTCTCAAATAATATTTTAGGTAAAATTTGATTTAAACATTCTTGGGTAGAAAATTCTTCAACTAAAAATTCAAGATGCACTTTTTCCCTCCTTTGCTATTAAACTTAAATGCTAGGATTACCCACATCAAAATAGTCCTCCATCCATAATTGACCCAACAAAGCACCATTTTGAATAAATTCCTTAACTCCTTGCATTGCTGAAGTACGTTTAGCTTGAGTAAAACCATTTTCATCTCGATAAAGTACCCAAACCTCCTCTGGTTTCAAACCATCTACAAAAAAGGGAGAATGAGTTGTTACCATTAATTGTGTACTTGCGGTCGCTGCCCGACATTCTTCTGCTAATTCAGGTAATAAACGGGGATGAAGATGATTTTCTGGTTCTTCTATTCCCAGTACTTGCGGAGGGCTTGGATCGTATAATATAGTTAAATAAGCCAACATTTTTAAAGTGCCATCGGAGGCAAATTTGGAAAGAATTGGCTCTTGAAAAGGTGCGTCTTTAATTTGAAGTAAAAGCTGTCCATTCGGCATAATAGATGCTTCGACTTTTTCTAATCTAGGAATTCGACGAGAAAGGGTTTGTAAAATAGATTTTAATCGTTGAGGATGATCTTCTTTTAAATATTGAATAACATTAGGTAAATTGTCACCAGTTGGCGATAATCTTTCTTGCGCTCCTGCTTCTGGTTGAGTGCGAGTATTATCTGCGGTTAAGTAGGAAAGATACCAACTTGTGATAAAACGACGCAAAGCACTAACCCGGGGATGTTTGGCCAATTGTCCGAGGGTACTAACAGCTAAAAATTCTGAGGAGTCTAATCGTTCATAAATTCGTTCATCTTCTTCTTGGGGATTTTCTCCACTAATCACTATTCCTTCCCCTTCTTTAAAGTTTAAAAAGCGATAAGGTTTGCCCCTCGCTCCTTGTCTCCACTGTAACCATTCTTCGGCAACATAAGGGCGATTGTTAGCTTCATTAATAGCCAAATGATAGGTAATTAAAGGTGATGCCAATTTTTCTCGATATTTTAATTCGATAATGATGTAACCTTCTTGTCCTCTGGTTCTTAATTCTTTAAATCTTCCCCGTCTGTCCCAAGCTTTTTTTAAACCAACAGTAAAACATTCAGAGAGGAAAGCAAAGACATCAAATATGGTAGATTTTCCGCTCCCATTAGGACCGAGAAAAACGGTTAAAGGAGCAATGCTTTTTAATTCTAAGTCCTGTAAAGCTCGGTAATTTTGCACGCGCAGATTTTCGATTCGAGGTATAGAGTTTTTAGACATTGATTGTTGCTCTCTGCTGCTTTTAGCTCGTCTTGTCCCAGATTAGCTGTTAATTTTCCCAGTTCCCGCAAAAAACTGGTCAATTTTTAGTAATCTCGCTCTTCTGGACTGGTTATAGCAAATTAGCTCTCCTGATTCTACCGCAATTTTAACAGCGATCGAGTTATACTAAATCTTATTTAACAAGAACGTAGGTTGGGCTTCGGCCGTGAGCTTTTGCCGAACGGTTGAAGCATGAAACCCAACGCTCTCCCGATTCTACCGCACTCCGAGTTTTTTCTTGGGGATAATCTCCTAACTTCTGACTATCCACTGCCGATTACCGCAAAGGATAGCCATTTATTCTATCAGATTGAGAAGATATTAAATATGATAACACTTGTGATTATGTTTTTCACTGCCTTGCTGGCAGTTACGGATTTTACTTACCAAGTTTTGATTCATTTTCCCATACAAATCATCAATTTTTTGGGGTCGTTGTTGTCCTATGGAGTAATCGGACTGATAATTTTTGTCCTAGTGTGGATTGTGGGTGACTGATTTCTCGGTAGAAAAAAATGAGAGAATCAGCCTTAGCCAATTCTCCCGAATTTAAGCCAACTTTTAGTTTTTACTGTTCACTAGCCACTGCTTGGGGTTGTCCTTGCGGTTGGAATTGGAACAGGGAATAAACCACGTTACGACGGATATCAATCATCATTTCTAAAAACATCTCGTAGCCTTCCTGTTTATACTCAATTAGGGGGTCTTTTTGACCGTAACCGCGTAAACCAATCGACTCGCGTAAAGCTTCCATAGCTTGCAGGTGTTCGCGCCATAACATATCGATTTGTTGCAGGATAAAATAACGTTCGGCATCGCGCATTAAACCGGCGCGAATATTATCCACTTGACGTTCTTTAATTTCGTAGGCTTTGCGAACTTCTTCGTGTAGGAACATCTTGATATCATTAACACTCATATCCTCGACATCTTTAGCGGTAATATCTGCCAACAGATAGACGAATTCCTGAGATTTACTAATCAGTTTTTCCAAATCCCATTCTTCCGCCGGCAGTTCGGGATTAACATAAGCCATGACGATTTCATCCATGGTTTTTTCGGCGTATTGCAGCACCTGTTCTTTTAGGTCCATCCCCTCCAAAACCCGACGACGTTCGGCATAAATAGCGCGTCGTTGATTATTCATCACCTCGTCGTATTCAAACACCTGTTTCCTGGCATCATAATAGAAGGTTTCCACTTTTCTTTGCGCTCCTTCCAAGGAACGAGTTAACATTCCCGACTCAATGGGCATATCTTCTTCCACCCGGAAGGCATCCATTAAACCGGCCACGCGGTCGCCCCCAAAAATCCGCAATAAATTGTCTTCTAGGCTTAAAAAGAAGCGTGTAGAACCGGGGTCGCCCTGTCTGCCCGCCCGGCCTCGCAATTGGTTGTCAATACGGCGGGATTCGTGGCGTTCCGTCCCGATAACGTGCAGTCCGCCCCTTTCTACTACTTCATCGTGTTCTTTACCTGTGTAATCTTCATAACTTTTGCGAATTAATTTATAGACTTCGCGTAACTTTTGAATAACCGGGTCATCCGTGGGGGCTTTTTCGGCCGCGATGGCGATTTTTTCTTCTACTTCTAATTCGGGTAAACTTTGAGTTCCGTGGGTATCAACGGCAAATTTAACCGCTTCTTTCAGGGCATTTTCTACCTCTTTCGGTAACTCGGTGGGAAAAATTTCCGCCGAGGCACGCCAGTTTTTTTTCTTCTTACCCGGGGCGAATCCTTGCGGGCGATTGCGTTCTCCTAAACTGGGTAAACTAAAGGCCAGATTGTCATCCTCGGGCATAACTAATTTGGGCATTAAATACTCGCGAATTTTCAATCGGGCCATATAATCGGAGTTACCACCGAGGATGATATCGGTTCCCCGTCCCGCCATGTTTGTGGCAATAGTTACGGCTCCGGCCCGGCCTGCTTGGGCGACGATTTCCGATTCCCTTTCCACGTTTTCCGGACGAGCATTAAGTAAGTTATGGGGAATCTTTCTTTCCTGTAATAATAGCGAAAGCACTTCTGATTTTTCCACACTGGTGGTACCGACTAAAACCGGGCGACCCTGTTCGTGCATTTGTTGACATTCTTCGGCGACGGCGTTCCATTTTGCCTGTTCATTTTTATAGACCACATCGGCTAAATCTTGCCGACGAGAAACGCGATTAGTGGGAATAATTGTTACTTGCAGGTTATAGACTTTTTCTAGTTCCGTTTCTTCGGTTTTGGCCGTCCCGGTCATGCCAGATAATTTCGGATAGAGTAGGAAAAAGTTTTGATAGGTAATCGTGGCTAAGGTTTGGGTTTCCTGTTGAATTTCTACCCCTTCCTTAGCCTCCACTGCCTGATGTAAACCATCGCCCCAACGTCGCCCCGGTAATACCCGTCCCGTGAACTCATCAACGATAACAATTTCACCACTGCGGACGATATAGTTAACGTCTTTTTTCTGGAGTTCTTTGGCACGAATAGCGTTAGAAATATAGTGCGCCCAGGGATTTTCTTGGTCGTATAAATCGGTAACTCCTAATAGTTCTTCCGCTCTTTTAAAGCCTTCATCGGTCATTAAAACGTTACGGTCTTTTTCGTTAACTTCGTAGTCTCCCGGTCCGTCTTCTACTTTTTGGCGCACTAATTGCTTGGCGATTTCGGCGGCGAGAATATATTTTTCTGTGGGTCGATCGATCGGTCCTGATATAATTAATGGAGTTCTGGCCTCATCGATAAGAATGGAGTCCACTTCGTCGATAACGCAGTAGTTAAAGGGTCTTTGGACAACTTCCCCCATCACTGTAGCCATGTTATCGCGCAGATAATCAAAGCCGAGTTCGCTGTTAGTGGTGTAGGTGATGTCACAGGCATAATTTTTCTTTCTTTCTTCCGGACTCATGCCGGATTGAATTAGTCCCACACTTAACCCTAAAAAGCGGTGTACCTGCCCCATCCATTCCGCGTCACGACGGGCGAGATAATCGTTAACGGTGACGACGTGAACCCCTTTTCCGGTCAATCCATTCAAATAAGCGGGGAGTGTGGCAACTAGGGTTTTTCCTTCCCCGGTTTTCATCTCGGCGATTTGTCCTTTGTGCAGTACCATTCCCCCCAATAACTGCACGTCAAAGTGACGCATCCCTAAGACTCGGATTCCCGCTTCCCGGACAATGGCGAAAGCTTCGGGGAGGATTTCCTCGAGAATCTCCTCTCTTTCGTCATAATTTCTTGCTTTGTCCAATCTTTCCTTAAATTCGCTGGTTTTGCTCCTTAATTCCTCATCGGACAGGTTTTTAATGTCTTCTTCCAGCAGGTTGATTTCGGTGACGAGGGGCTGAAATTTTTTAATTTTGCGGGCGTTAGGGTCTCCGAGTAGGGCTTTTAACATAGCAGTTTTTATTCTCTCGCTTCGATTGGCTCTTGATCTGTGGTGTTAACAATTGTATCACTCTCGTTGGGAGTAGAGAGTCATTTATCGGTGAAAAGGGACTCTTGCCAGTGGGCAAAAATTAAGTTAGAGATGGTATCTTAGAGAAAAGAATATGCTCATCTACTTTGATTCCCTAAAACCTTAAAAAACTTAGTATTGCCGACAAAGGAGGGTGAAACCATGACAGAAAGCCTTACCATGGCAGCCCTCTACGGGAAACTCTCAAAAATCGGACTTAAAAAAAATTATGTCCGAAAAAATGGCTTGCCCAGTTGGTGGGATGATGAACTCAATGATAAACCCGTTGCGGTCCTAGAAGGGGCAGGTTATATCGCCAAAAACCTCAATCTTGACCTCTCATCCTTATTAACCCCTCAAGAAAAGGTCAAATTTAATCGACCTCCCCATACTAAATTTAAACAGCACAATAGCCAGAATAACCAACATCCCCATCTAGCACAAGCTTTAGCGAGTCGTTTTGCTGAGTTAATTTCCTTGGGGGTTGAAGTTAATTATACCCCTTTATCTAAGGATGCTAAAACCATCAGGAAAGACATCTTAAGTCACTGGCCAAAGGTTGACTTGACCTCTCTTTTAGACTATTGTTGGTCTCAGGGAATAGCGGTGGGATACTTTGATCATTTTCCTAACAAAACTAAGAAATTTGCTGGATTAATTCAATGGCATTCCACTTGTCCTGTAATTATTCTTAGTTCAAAATATCAACAGTCGGCAAGACTCGCTTTTGACTTAGCGCACGAGTTAGGACATTTAGCATTAGCACATCTAAAAGATGGGGTATTAGTTGATGAAGAGATTAAATTTGATAATGATAGCGAAGAAAAAGAAGCTAATCAATTTGCCACTAAATTACTCCTAGGTGATTATGATAACTGCCTTGGGGATGGGAAATTCCCAAATACTGAAAAATTCAGTAAATATGTTCAAGAACATTTTATCTCTCATCATCCGGATATTGACATAGGTGCAATTATTCTGAACTATGGATGGCATAACAACTACTTTGCTTTACCCATGGCTACTTTAAAAGTATTAGAACCCAACCCAAATGGCAATAAGATTATTAATGAATATTTGGCCAATCAGTTAGACTGGGATAAATTTGATGACGAAACCTACGAGTATCTAGAAAAGGTGTTAGGAGTTTAACCTTGATAGGTTCTGTTTATTGTTTGGATAATGACATTATCCTAAAATTGTCCACCTATAGCTTATTTGAGAAAACCCTCAATACCTTTGGAGTTGAAATTAATCAAGTTAAAATTCTTGAGACATTTAAATATAAATTTAAAAGGGAACCGCAACAAAAAAGGAAGAGAAACCCTGTTAAATATAACCTAGAGGATGCTTTATTTGTGGTTGAAGCCTGCGATAAAATATCAATCAATAATATCAATCAAGAGGATTTTATTCAATTACAGAAAATCGAAGGAATAGATATAGGTGAGGCTATTCTCATCAGTTATGTTAGCTACTTGAATAAACAAAATAATTTAAGCTATTTACTCACGGGAGATAAACGCTGCTTGAAAAATTTAAATGTTCCTGAAACTAATCAGATTACTGGCTATCTTCAAGGTAAAATATGGTGTTTAGAACAATTAATTTTAAAAGACATTGAAATTTATGGATTTCAGTGTATTCAAGAGAAAATTTATCCCGTTTGCGATTGTGACACTAATCTTAAATTTATATTCGGTTATAGCAGAGAATCAGCGGAGCAGGAAGTCAGAGAAGCGTTAAAAACTGAAATTAGGGAATTAAGAAAAGAAACCGGAAACTTACTTTATCCCTACCCTCCAGGATAGCAAAATTAGCTAAAATGAAACGATAGCCGATAATCTCATCCCAACAACTTCACCAAAATATTAACAAGGATGGATAGTATTAACTAAAGATGTAAACATTGGTAGAAATATTTTAGAAGTTCAACAGATAGCTCGTTATCAGGCTCAAGTATTTGTTCTAGTTTCTGGTAATACTAAATCTGGTTATTAAAAACTGATTATTTATTCTCCCTTTTGCCTTTTGCCTCTCCCAATATGTAGCCTATACTCAACGGATTTAGTGTTAATCTTCTCTCACCGGTGGCTTAACTAAAGGGGAAACCACCATATTTATGGATAATTATATCTATAGTTTCCATAATTGCGATCGATTCTCCCAAAATGGAGATAATTTGTTGATAATGTTCTAGGTCATCGTAGCTAAGGTGGCGACCTTTGCGGTCTTTTAGCCACTTCTGACACACTTGATAACCGCCGATATAAAAGTTCCAAATTTGAGGCGGAATCCCCGCAAAATACTGGTCAGAATTAATCGAAATTTGTTGTTTATTTTCGTCATATTTCACCTGTTCTACTAGATTAGAACCCGCCACGGGATAGCTACTAATTTCTTTTCCCGTTGCTTTCATTAGGTGTAAATGTACTAATCTGTCACCTTTTTTGACTAATTCCCAGAATAATTCTTGATTACTGGTTAGGGGAACACGAGGAAAGTCTATTTTTAAAAATTCGGCGTAACGTTGGCGATATTGGGGAGAGTGAAAGACAGCATAGATATAGTTAAAAATGTCTTCTGGTCCAAAGGTTTTCTTTTTGTCTCCTTTGCCATCACTGATAAATTCTAAGTCAAGTTTTGCCGAAAGTTCCTTAATAAATTCAGGCGCTAGATTGGGACGGCGACCATTTGGCGAGTTGGTTGCTTCTGTTTCAAATAGGGTTGGGGTATTGGTTGGGTAAAGATAAAGGGGAAAAATATTAACTCCACCTCTTCTAAAAATATTAGTATCAATGGCATTCTCAAAAACAGTAATCAAGGCCCATTCAGGATCATTAACCGCAATTCCTTGGCGACCTATACCTATACTAATGTTATTCTTATTCATCGTATGCTGAATTATTTCATGCCTCAACCGATTTACTAAAGCATCATGATGATAATAAGGTCTAATATCAAGAGGTCTATATAAACATTGAGTGAAATAAGATTGCCAATTAGATTCAGATGTAAAAGATTTTCTCTTTTGATTTAAATTCCAATCTAAACTGTCTTCCAACTTATATTTATTTTTTATTTCTGAATCATTTATAAGTGTATTTCTAAAGTCATTGATTCGCTCGATTAATTTAGATTTATCAAAATCATAGACAAAGTGATCTCTATGGGTTTTGATGCCAGAACCCTTTGTCAACATGATTGTATCAAGTTCCCAATATTTTTGATATTCATCAGATGAGACTTTGCTCTGAGGATTAAATAGGTAAAAATCTGATTTGGGATTTATAATTTCCCATTCAGTTGAACTAATATCATTTTCATCTAACCAATAATACTTACCTCCAACTAACTCCTTATGCTCTTTCACCTCTCTAACCCCCCACAAATCAGCATGATAAACCTTGGCTAAATCTTGCTGACTATCTTGATACTTAATAAAAAACGCAATCGCTACCCCTTGCTGAATATCAAACACATTTTGATCTGGTGAACCGTCGGGACAAACTTCTTTTTTCTTACTATTCCCATGCAAATCTAAAACATAAATCTCATCAAAAGTCTGCATCAAATTTTGACGCATTCCCCGAAAAGTTGGGTTATCCAAATAACCATGATTTGTAATTAACGCCACAACTCCATAACCAGTTTCCGCTACCCGATACTGAGCAAAGCGAATAAACTTCACATAATCATCTAATAAACCTTTAGGGTTTCTCTCTCCCAATGGTTTTCCATCTAATTGATAATAATCCTTAACCAAATTCACAATCCAAGGGTCAGTATTCATCGACTGATAGGAATAGGGAGGATTGCCTAAAATAACCATAACTGGCATTTCTTGCTTAACATCTTTTGCCGCAGCTGCTTCATCGCGAATGCGATTTAAAAACCCATCAGCAGGGGGAATTTGAAAAGCTTCCTGTAGGGTGTTAGTGAGATAGATTCCCAAGCGTTCATCGGCACTAAAATCATAGCCTAATTCCTGAAGTTGTAAACCTAATTTCATGTGTGCTACGGTGTAGGGAGCCATCAGTAATTCAAACCCAAAGAGACGGGGTAATAAATGTTTACTAACATAACTAGACCACATCCCTTTCTGTTGACGAAAACTATCATAGATATGGTCGATAACAGAGTGTAAAAAAGTGCCTGTTCCCACAGCAGGATCGAGGATTAAAACTTGGTGAACTTCCTGAGTTTCTTGGCTATTATTAGGATTTTTAATAGTAATTTTTTTGGCATCGGCCAAACCTTTAGGAATCTGAAACTTATTTTTTAGAATATAGTCCACACTGCGAACCATGTAAGAAACCACGGGTTCAGGGGTATAATAAACCCCCCTAGACTCACGCATTTTACTATCGTATTCGGCTAAAAAAGTCTCATAAAAGTGAACCACAGGATCCTGCTTGCGCGTGCGTTTTCCAAAGCTGCTAAGAATCCCCTCCATGTCCGTTTGTTGTAAAATATTGGCTAGAGTATCCACGGCCCAAGTAATCCGCTCATCTAATTCTGTACCAGCAATTTGATGAAAAATTCCCCGCAAAAAAGGGTTAGTTTTCGGTAGTCGAAATGCTGCCGTTTCCCTGGAAAAAGAACTTATTTGATCCGTATTACAGCGCGCTGCAAATAAACCATAACAGATTGTTTGTGCATACATATCCGCGAACTGTGCTTCATTGAGATCACTAATTAAAACTCGTTGAAAAGATTGCAATTGTTGCCGCAACATTCCCCCGCAATCTTGATCTTTTAAAGCTTGACCGATTGCATCTCGAATTAACTGCGCTAAAGCGGCCATTTTTTTGGCTAATTCTCGCGGTGTTGTTATCTGAATAACTTTTGAGAGGAAAAATTGACAGAACAATTGTTCTACTTGTAAAATCCCCTGGGAATCAGGTTTAATTTGCTTTTTTTGATTAAGACTTGCCACGGCAGCTGATAGACGCAATTCTCCCGATACATACCAACGAAATTCTAAATGATCGGTGATAATTAAATTACCCAAAGCCTGTAAATAACGTTTTATTTGGGGAGTATTTTCAACCTTTTTGAGAGAAGTTCCGATATCTTTTGCTTCCAGATGGCCAACTTCTACCATACCCTGATTAATCACAAAATCCGGAGCGCCACAAGCAATCCTTTTGGGTTCATTGAGAGCTTGTAGGTTATTATTTAGGGATTCAATTAATTTTTTTAAAGCGGGACGATAACTGTGTTCTGTGGCGTTACCCTGTTGATAAATGCCTGTGATTTCCTCTAGATATTTTGGCAGTGAATTACTCATTATCGTTGCGACATACAAACGTTCTTCGATAGATAAAATATAACCTCATTTGCCCCCAATGTCCACTGAGATGCCCTCATCCTGCTTTATCCCTATCCTCAAGGATACCAAAATTAGCTAAAATGAAATGATAGGCGATAATCTCATCCCAACAACTTCACCAAAATATTAACGATGGTCAAAGCATCATCTCCCTTATCTCTAGAGCATCTCTATCATGTTCCCACCTACACTATAGCCGATACTGCGCGCTATCTCCATATTCCTTTGCCCACTCTGAGAACGTGGGTACGAGGACGCACCTACCCCACAAAAAAAGGACAAAAAGAGTTTTTACCCCTCATTCAACGACCTAATCCGAATATTCCGCAACTTTCCTTTACTAACTTAGTGGAAGCGCACGTTTTAAGAGTTATTCGCAAAGTTCATAACATCCCTCTCGATAAAGTTAGACTTGCCCTAGACTATATTAGTGAACAATTTAACACCGATCATCCTCTAGTTCAAAAACAATTTAGTACCGATGGAACTGACCTTTTTATTGAACAATTTGAACATTTAATTAATGCCTCCCGCTCGGGACAATTGACGATGAAACAATTCTTAAATAATCTCTTAACTCGTATTGAATGGGATGAACAAGATATCGCCACACGGCTTTTTCCCACTATCGACATAAATGGGGAAGACTTCAGCAATAAAGTCCTAAAGATAGACCCTAATATTTCCTTCGGAAAACCCGTGATCACAGGAACAGGAATTCCCACTAAAGTTGTCACAGAACTTTATGATGCGGGGGACTCTATAGAAGATATTGCCAATGATTATAATTGTCAACCTTGGCAAATTGAAAAAGCGATTTTATTCGAGTGCAATTGGCAAGCGGCATGACCTATCAATACACCTATTTTATAGACCGCGCTTTAGGAAAGTCTATCGGTGAAGCTTTGCAAGAAATAGGGGTTAAAATTGAATTTCATCATGCCCATTTTGCCCCAGATGCACCGGATACAGATTGGCTACCTATTGTTAGTCAAAGAGGATGGATAGTATTAACTAAAGATGTAAACATTGGTAGAAATATTTTAGAAGTTCAACAGATAGCCCGTTATCAGGCTCAAGTATTTGTTCTAGTTTCTGGCAACTTACCTCGTCAAACTATGATTAATATTTTTGTCGAAACAATCGATAAAATCGAAAGAATAAACCAAGATAATTAAGCTCCTTTTATCGCCAAAATATACCAAAATTTTCAAGTCAAATTGTGGAAAAATAAAAATGAATTAACCAGAATACTAGAAACTATGTAAAACTTATTAAAATATTTTTTATTCAGTAAAAAATTACAGCTAAATTTGTTGACAATATTCTCACCATTACCTCTGATGCAATTGTCGAAATTGTCTGAGCAGTGAACTGGTTCAATCAACTTCTTAATCCCCCCACTTGCTGTTAAATTTATCTCCGTTCACTTCACCCAGGGGAAGGGGGGACTTCTGGCGAGATTTGAGTTAAACTAGAAAGGTTGACTATTGACAAACATCGATCGCACAGGAGTAAATTATGTCTAGAGTCTGTACTATGACGGGGAAAAAGGCCAATAACGCCTATGCGGTGTCCCACTCCCACCGTCGCACCAAAAAATTACAAGAAGCTAACCTACAATGGAAAAGAGTTTGGTGGTCGGAAGGCAACCGTTGGGTAAAACTACGCATCTCTACCAAAGCTATCAAAACCATTGAAAAGAAAGGATTAGCCGTCTTCGCTAGAGAAGTAGGCTTAAACTTGAATTTGTACTAAGCGAGTAGTTCATAAGTAGAGACGAATCGGCTGTATGGTTGACTCCTCTGCTTTTGATTATTAAGTATTGCAACAGGCCGTGATGTGGGGTGAAAACTACCTTTAAGATTAAAAACTTAAAACGACCTGTTCAGGAGAATTTCAATGTACTCAACCCTATTAATGGCCGCCACCGCCGTGCAAGGTTCCAGCGAATGGAGTCCCAAAGTGGCGATTGTCATGATTATCTGCAATATTCTCGCTATTGCTTTCGGTAAAGCGACTATTAAACAACAAAATGTCGGTCCTGCTTTACCTTCCCCCGCTTTATTCGGTGGTATGGGATTAGGCGCTTTACTGGGTACTACCAGTTTTGGTCATGTCCTCGGCGCCGGTGTCATCCTCGGTCTTTCCCGTCTGGGAGTTATCTAAATATGTTTTGATTTTCTCAATCGGTGGCCAAAAGTCACCGATTTCTTTTGTGAAAAATTCTGGACTATATAAGTAGGTAGGTGTTAAAAATTATCAGATGCCCCCCTTATTAAGGGGGGATTAAAGGGGGGACTAAGGGGGGATCGGCACCCCCCTTATCAAGGGGGGCAGGGGGGATCGGCACCCCCCTTATCAAGGGTAGGGTTGATTCATGAATCAACCCTACCTTATCAAGGGGGGATATAGGGGGGATTTAATTAGAACCACTTACTTATAATAAATATGACCTTACCTCAAAAAAATTCTTTTTGGTACGATGAGCGATTTCAGAAGATTTTTCTACAGGTAATTATCCTGCTAATTGTCTGCCTAATTTTCTGGTTTTTTGGCCGCAATTTAGTGATTAATTTCCAACGCCTACGCTTAAGTTTTGGCTTTGGCTTTCTCTTTGATCCTGACCGACCAGCCTCTTTTGCGATTGGTGACTCTCCTATTGCCTACAGTCCCACCGATACCTATTTTCGCGCTCTTTTGGTGGGATTAGTTAATTCCCTCCGCATTATGATTACTGGCATATTTTTGGCGATTAGTCTGGGAATAGTCATCGGGTTAGGTCGCTTGTCGGATAATTGGTTAATTCGTCAGTTGGCAACAATTTATGTGGAAACTATTCGCAATACTCCTTTATTATTACAATTATTTTTCTGGTATTTTGCTGTATTTCTGAAACTGCCGAAAGTTGAGGACTCTCTAGAGTTTTTTGGCAGGGTATTTTTAAATAACTCAGGAGTCTATTTACCTTTTCCCGCTAATAGTTTCAGGACATGGTTAGCCTTAGCTATCATTGCTTTAGGAATAATTATCTCAGTATTTTTATGTCTAAAAAATAAACTTAGTTTATGTCTAACTAGCCTACTAATCCTAGTTATAATTCCTCTAATCTGGGGTTTACAATGGCAAAGTCCCCAAGTTAATCCTCTTAATCAAAATATTGACTTTGGTTTACATCTTTCTTCTGAGTTTGCTACTCTCTTAATCGGTTTAACTGTTTATACAGCTGCCTTTATTGCGGAAACGGTACGGGGGGGGATTCAATCGGTTAATCGGGGACAATGGGAAGCAGCTAAAGCCTTGGGATTAAAACCTTTATTAGTGATGAGATTAGTAATTTTTCCCCAAGCTTTGCCAGTGATTATTCCTCCTTTAACTAATGAATGTTTAAACCTGGTTAAAAACTCTAGTTTAGCGATCGCTATTGGTTATAATGATATTTATGCTATCTCTAGTACCATCGCTAATCAGACGGGAAAATCTGTAGAGATGTTAATAGTAGTTATGGCCACCTATTTATTCTTTAATCTGGTGATTTCTCTGGCTATGAATCAATTAAATCAACGGGTAAAAATTCAGGAAAGATAGGGTGTGTTAGCAAGCGCCTAACGCACCGAATCGCACCAGAATTTAGCGATAAAGTAACTAATGAGCATTAGCAGAATATAAAGCGGTGATAATTGCTGTCACCGCAGGACTAAGACTAGATAAAACCACCACAGAAGCGGTGGCAATGATGATAGTAGTAGCCATTCTCACCATACCATCTGTACCTTTTTGATAGGCATCAAATTTATAATCTAAGCGGTCAACTTTTTGACCAAGTTCTTCTCGCAATTGAATCAACGCCGCTCTGATGTCATCATTACTGGGATTTTCGGGAATTTGCATGACCTTGATTAGCAATCAACTAACAACCGCCTATATTATAGCAGTTCTTAGCCATAAATTACAATTTTTTATCAGGAGGAGGAGTCAATCGCCAGCGCACTAAAAAACTATCAATACTTTCTAAACATTCCAAGTCATCTTTAGGTAAATAAGGATTTTTTGACAAGAAAGAAAAAGCCTGGTGACACTCTTGACTATCAGCTTGAATCGGACTAGCAAAATGACAAGGAATAACCTGTTTAATCGGCCATTGGCAAATTCTATCAACCCATTGACTCACCTCGTCAGTATTGCGATTAAGAATCAAAGTTTGCAAAATTGGCGCTACTATTAACCTCCCCTCGCGACGCAAATTTAAAAAAGTCTTTTGCCAATCATCACCCCATTGAAAAGGGAATAAACCAAAATAGGCTTTTTTACTCCTTTCCTGAGCAGTAAAAGCATCTCTGAACACCTTAATCCAATTGGGAACAGCTAAAACAGGAGGTTGAAAATAAAGAGCAAAAAGACAAATTCTCTGCCAACCCCGACGGCGATTTTCTGGGGTATCCTCTACCAGATCCTTAGCACTATTTTTAGCGTGAAACAGCAGCGGATAGGGGTCTAATTCTAAAATAGCGGGGGGATTTTCTGGGATAGAAATAATGCCATCAGTCAGCAGCAGAGTTTGAGAGTAGTGATGAAAAAAAGCCACTTCCGAGAAGTATCCCACATTCAGATCAATTGCGGGTAAAATTTCATAACTAAAATCTTTTCCAAAAGGAGTGGTTGCCGAGTCAGCAGGTAAAATTTCTGTTCGTTTTGCCGGTAAACCCAACCAACTCAAAGGTAAATTAAGAGGAAAACTCCATTGATTAGGAGCAACATAAACTATAGCCTTAGGAAAATAACGGGCAAAAGGACCGACAAAAACCTTATGTTCAATGCCAGAAATCGTCGGTAAAATAATATATTTAACTTCCCCGTGTTCACTTTCCAACTCACGCATTAAGCGAATACATTCAGGAGTCGGGGCCACTGGTGCATAAACAAATAAACCCCCGGATGCTAACTTAATTACCGTCATGCGAATCGGCACAACCACATAGAAAATACCCTGCAATTGCTCAAATGTCCAGAGCGTATCTTTCACCACTTCTTGGCGAATTGTCCGTCTTTGACCGTAGGGATAAAGTGGTACAATTGGCCAAAAAGGCCATGATAAATCTTGCGGACTAATTGCGGCTTTTGTCATCGTCTGATTCTATCGCTGAAAATCTCTATTTTAGTTATCATAAACCCTTCTAATCCCCATGACTGATAAACTGCCCATTGATTCTTTGGTCAATACTTGGAATAGTCTCACGGGGGAAGTGATGAAAAGACTCCCCATCGACCAGTTGACTAATACTGTCCTGCAATGGTTTAGTGTTAGTGACACTCAAGTGGCGGAAATTTTAGAAAAAGTCCGTCAAGAATTACCCACCACCGAGGCGCTGTTAATCGGCAAACCGCAAACGGGAAAAAGTTCGATTATTCGGGGAATAACGGGAGTTTCGGCGGAAATCGTCGGGCAAGGTTTCCGTCCCCACACCCAAAACACCCAGCGCTACACCTACCCCGCGGAAGACTTACCCCTGTTGATTTTTACCGATACGGTGGGGTTAGGGGATGCCTATCAACACACAGACAGGGTAATCGCGGAATTATTAGCAGATTTAGCCGAAAACACGGGACGCGCCCAAGTTTTTATCGTGACGGTAAAAATTGATGATTTTGCCACCGATAGCCTTCTGGAAATTACCAGACAACTGCGGCAAAAATACCCTAAAATCCCCTGTTTACTGGCTGTAACCTGCCTTCATCAGCTTTATACTCCTAATACCGCCGATCATCCCCCTTATCCTCCCGATTGCGAGAATATCAATCGCGCCTATCAAGAAATTAAAGAAACTTTTAAGGATTTATATGACAATTCTGTGCTAATAGACTTTACCCTAGAGGAAGACGGTTACAACCCCGTTTTTTACGGTTTAGAGGCATTTAGAGACAATTTAGCTGATTTATTGCCAAAAGCCGAGGCTAACACCATCCACCAACTTTTAGATCGGGAAACCAGCAATAAATTAGGCAATCTCTATCGGGACGTGGCCCGACGCTATATGTTAGCCTTTTCCGTCATAGCGG